>ENA-ORBV01001232-ORBV01001232.1-microbial-mat-metagenome-genome-assembly--contig:-NODE-1232-length-57442-cov-11.960725_pt1 | contig 57442 bp, 46 predicted proteins | sample MGYA00237777_ERZ505514 | MGnify/ENA primary metagenome ERZ505514 (study PRJEB26160, sample SAMN06269048) | microbial mat metagenome | isolation source: Oligotrophic lake microbial mat | place...
CAAATCCTCAAGCCCCCGCATTTATCCGTGGGGTCGCCTCTAAAATCTAAAATCTAAAATCTAAAATCGATTGACTGTTTTCCGACATGGATAGCCGATCGCTCACCAAGCTCAAAGCAGCATCTCACCGACAAGCTGACGCTAACTAGAGTGCGATCGCCTCTCCTGAGTGTCAATTCCAACCGCTAGCAACCGAGCGTTTACAGATGGTTTTCGGCTTGACGATCGCACCATTGTATCGAGCAAGTGTTCGATCGCACCCGGTAGACTCTGGCAAAAACCAGTGTGTACCCGCGATGTCTGAACGATCGTACTGCGGGGTGCTACGAGCCAGTGAAAGCGCTCTCTGTGGGGAAGTTGACCGATCGCGCCAGATTCCTTGCCGCCTGCACAAATGATGGGAATGACTGCTAGGTGATTGCGAATCATTTCCAGATCCAAGGTTGAGTCGATCGCCATCAAGCGCTGTTCATCAATTTCGATCCGGGCTTCGAGGAATTTTTTCGTACCGCAGGAAACGATCGCCCCGACGTTGATAAACTCCTCGCGATCGACTTTGGGAACGACGCGGATAATAGCATAATCATAAAGAAATCGATCGGGCACTAATCGCTTCCTCCAAAAAAATATGTGGTGATTCTAGCCGATTTAACAGGTACTCAATATAAGCATCGCGATGTTGGTTGCTATCGCTGAAAGGGGAATCTGTTACCAGCCAAGCATCAGGAATTAGTTTAACGATGTTGCGAATGATTTCCGGCGTTAGCCTTTGAGTCATCTTGGAATTTGCCGCTTCCAGCGTACTGGCAAAACGCAGCAGAACGTGGTCTTTAATTGGGGGAAAACGATCGCGACTGCGCGAGAGATAATCTTTCCAGGTATGTTGGAAGTAGAGGGCTGCACCGTGATCTATCAGCCAAAGCCGGCGGTGCCATACCAGCATATTTGCATTGCGCGGCGTGCGATCGATGTTGGTGACAAAAGCATCAAACCAAACGATTTCCGAGGCGAGATCCGCATCGGATTTGCCCGCTACCGGGTCAAAAGTGATGGAGCCCGGGAGATAGTCTAGGGCGAGGTTGAGGCCTGCACTGGCGCGAATTAAATCTTGAATTTCCGGGTCTGGTTCAGTGCGGGCGAGTTCGGGATCGAGTTCCACAAACACGAGTTCGGGGATTGGTAGCCCGGAGGCGCGCGCAATTTCCCCGGCTACTAACTCCGCGATTAAAGATTTTGCTCCCTGGCCCGCACCGCGAAATTTGAGCACGTACATACCATCATCATCTGCTTCGACGATCGCCGGTAGCGACCCGCCCTCGCGCAAGGGAGTGACATATCTGGTAGCAGTGACTGTTCGTAAGCTGATACTCATGCTATTTGAGATTTGAGATTTGAGATTTGAGATTTGAGATTTGAGATTTTCGATGGGAAATCACTGATTTTATGGGCGTTGCATAATTGCGGGATGATTTTGATTGTTTTGTGGGACGGGCGGGACGCCCATCCGCTTTATTTTCAAAGCAGGCGGGACGCGTACCCCACAAGAATCATCCTCAAATTGTGCAACGCCATTTTATGAGGGTTTTGAGCACGAGTTTACAGTTGGATTTTTTCTTTTAACTGGGACTGATGTTAAGTAGTCTGTTTACTCAACTGATGACCAAAAGGACACAACATTAGTTGTGTCCCTACGGAATTTTGCCAAATCTTGCTTTGAGACAGTCATTAGTCATCAGTTATTAATCAACTAATAACTCATGACTAACCACTAATCAGTTGTACTAACGTGGTCGATTCTCTCTAATTGCCAGAGAATTTGGTTGCCTTCGCGCCGCACCCGCGAAACTACCCAATTTCGCCAAACCCAGTTGTCTCCACGACTGGTGACAGCGCTGGCATTTACATCCATCAAATCAGCCAGTTCAGAACTGGTAATCAAGTAGCCTTTCGTCGCAACCTCGTCGGCTATGTGCAAGGTTTCGATCAGATTGCGGAGGTCCTGAACCCTCACCTCGCGGGGCAAGTTCTCCAGGGTATCGGCAGTTGAATCCATCATGGTAGAGTTGGAGATCGGAAGGTCAGAAGTTATGACATAGGATTCTATCGTTTTGTTACCAGTTGCGTCCGTTTCTTCCGAAACAATTGTGTTTTCCGAACCTAGAGGCGGTGTGGCCGCGCTGACAAAAGAGCTCGCCTGAGTCTCGCCTACAGTTGGTTTCTGCTGTTGCAGTTCGGGAGTGAGATTGTGCGAGAAGCTGCGGGCGATTTCATCGCATCTGTCGTTGTAGAAGTCGCCGGAGTGGCCGCGGACGTGTTCCCACTTGATTTGCCGGGAATTCAGCTTGTCTAGGAGGTGCCAGAGGTCTTGGTTGACAACATCTTTGCCGGTTGAGGTTTTCCAGCCTTTATTTTTCCAGCCTTGAATCCATTTAGTGATGCCGTTTTTAACGTATTCGCTGTCGGTGTAAACGGTGACTGGTTCGGTTTGACCGGAATTGGCAAAAAATTCCAGCGCAGCGACGGCAGCCTGCATTTCCATGCGGTTATTGGTAGTTTGGGGGTCTGCACCTCCAAGTTCGTGACACTTGCCGTCGGCGAAGCAAACTACTGCACCCCAGCCACCTGGGCCTGGGTTGCCGGAACAAGCGCCGTCTGTGTACAAGCTTTTGATTTGGGGAATTGTCATGAGCGAATTAATTTGTTATTTAGAGGTAAGTTGTTGGCTGATGCCATAATTGAGGAGAATTGCGATAGTTTTACTTGCTGCTATGAAAAATGCCAACTTAAAGATTAAAAAGGTCGCGCTATTTATTTGTCCTTTTTCTTTGTTAATTTTTAATACTTTCGCGCAAGCACAGCCCATAGTGCCTGCTGCTGACGGTACGGGTACTGTTGTCACCCCCAGCGGCAACCGCTACGATATCAACGGCGGCAGTTTGTCGGGAGACGGGGCGAATCTTTTTCACAGTTTTGGGCAGTTCGGCTTGAATGAAGGTCAAATAGCTAATTTTCTGACAAATTCGGCTATTCAGAATATATTAGCTCGAATTGCTGGCGGGGACGCTTCGCTAATTAACGGTTTAATTACTGTCACGGGCGGCAATTCTAATCTTTTTCTAATTAATCCTGCGGGGATTGTGTTTGGCCCCAACGCGAGTTTGAATGTGCCGGCGGCTTTTACTGCAACTACTGCTACTGGTGTCGGTTTTGGTTCAAATTGGTTTAATGCTGCGGGTACAAATAATTTTAGCGCCTTGGTGGGTACGCCCAATGCTTTTTATTTTGGTGCGGCTGTACCGGGAAGTATTGTTAATGCTGGCAATTTAGCGGTGACTCCGGGGCAAAATTTGGCTTTGCTTGGCGGTACGGTTGTTAGTACCGGGCAGTTGTCGGCTGCGGGCGGACAAATTACTGTTGCTGCTGTTGAGGGCGATCGGATTCTCCGCATTAGTCAACCGGGGCATTTGTTGAGTTTGGAAATAGCAACGGGCGGAAATTTTGGTAATTCTCAACAGACTTTGAATCCTGTTTCTTTGCCGCAGTTGCTGACAGGTACTGGACAAAATCAGGCGGCCGGTGTTGCGGTTGCTGCTGACGGTTCTGTGCGGCTTGTGGGTTCGGGTTTGCAGGTGAATTCTGGGGATGTGGCGATTGCTGCTAATGTGTCTGGGCTGCCACAGTTGAATGCGGGAAGTGCGAATTTATGGGCTGCGGAAAATCTCACGTTAGCGGGCGCTAGGCTCCAAACTACGGGGGATTTGAGTTTGCTGGGTGGGGATGCGGTGCGGGTCAGGGACAGCGCCCGGAATCCTTTTTTGGCGCAGGCTGGGGGGAATTTATACATTCGGGCCGATCGCACTATTGATATTCTCACTCAAAATGCGATCGGCGGCTTATCTCTTCCCGCACAATTCCAAAGCGGCGGCAATTTGAGTTTGGTTAGCAACGGCGTTATTTCGGGGGATTCCCACTTTGCTTCTGGTGGCAATTTTTCGATTCGCAATTTGTCGGGAATGCCGGGAAACTTTATCAGTTTATTTGACCCGATTATCAGTGCGGAAGGAGATGTTTTCTTGGGAGATTATACCGGTGTTTCGCTGAAAGTCGAGGCGAAGGGGAGCATTGTTGCCGAGGATATTACAATTACCGGGCCAGATGTTGCATTGGGTGGGGAAAATGTGAATCCCGACGATCCTGATATTGCTATTTTAACCAGCAGTCCGGCCTTGATTCTGCGGGCTGGACTGCTCGATCTGGCAAATCCGCTTAATATTTCTCCTAATAGTTTAGCTGACGATGCAGCTTTTAGTTCGGTATCGGTTTTTCCCAGAAATTTGATTTCTGTTGAAAATATTTCTGCGGGCGGGCCGGTGATTTTGTCTGCAGCGGGAGATGTGGCAACTAGAGATATTAATGGCGGTAGAATTAATCTCGAAAGCAGGGAAGGGGCTGTGATAGTCGGGGGCAAATTAACGTCTAGTTCGACAATTAATATTCAAGCTGTTAACAATATTATCTTGACAAGTGACATCTTGCCTGCTGATATCAATGGCAATATTACTCTGAATACGACTGGGGGTAATATAGTAACGGGTGCGATCGATACTGGGACTTCCGGGGCGATCGAACTTACAGCAGCCGGCAATGTGAATTTTGGGATTTTGCAGGGATCTAATGTTGATATTGTCAGTAGATCCGGGGAACTGGGAGTTTTGAGCGATCAGAATATTATAGTCTTCAATACTGCACCAGTCAATATTACAGCAAGTGAAAATATCAGGTTGACAGCTTCTAGGGATTTAACGGTAGACAATCTCAACGCTGCGACTGTCAGTGCTAGCAGCAGCAATGGGAGTGTTAATACGGGAACGATCGCTACTTCTGGAGATGTCAGAATTGTAGCGGGACAGGAAATCAACTCAGGGGCAATAATTGTTAATCCTGCCTCCACAAATCCCCTTAATCCCTTGATTCCCACAGTCAATCTGGACGCCCAAAATATTATTAGCGTTACTTCCATCAATGCTCCGGCCGCTACCATTGCTTTGAGAGCAACCAACAGCTTAAATGCAGGGAGTTTGCTGGGGGGAGCAGTGGATGTCAATAGCGATCGCGGAAATATTGAGATCGGCAATACTACATCTCTAGGGAATCTGAACATAATAGCTTCGGAAAATGTAAATTCCGGGGATTTGCTGGGAACAAGAGTTAATGTAAATAGCACTTCTGGAAGTATTGATACTGGAAGCGCTACAGCAACCGAAAATACTGTCAATTTAACAGCGCCGCTCGATGTAAATTCAGGGGATTTGCGAGGTGTTGGAGTTAATGTAACTACCAATTCGGGAAGGATTAATATTGGCAATACTGACGCCACAACAGGAAATGCAAATTTGACGACTTCTGGCAATGTAAATTCAGGAAATTTGCGGGGAGTTGGAGTTAATGTAACCAGCAATTCGGGAAGTATTAATACTGGCAATACTGACGCCACAACAGGAAATGTCAATTTAACAGCGCCGCTCGATGTGAATTCAGGGGATTTGCGCGGAGTTGCAGTTGATGTCACTAGCAGCAGCGGAACAGTCAGCACTGGTAATATCAATGCTGCCGAAATTGTGGAAATTTTAGCGGGAAACGAAATCAGAGTTGGACAAATAAATGTTAATCCTGTTGTTAGGGCCGATCAAGTTCCGAGAGTCACTCTTAACGCTCAAAATGATATCAGTGTTGCCTCCATCAATGCTCCGGGCGGTAACGTTAATATAGGAACTCCCGGTTTAGTTCGAGTGACGGGTACTTTTGGCCAAAACGGCACTCCTGTTAGCATCTCGACTGTTGGCGGCGCTCAACCCGGTACAGTTACGATCGCCCACGGGGGCGGCGATGTCAATCCGCCAACGCCTTTTGTGGTGGGAGATGCGACGACTAACGGTACTGCTGGGGCGATCGCCAGCAATGCTTTGGGTACGATTACTCAGCGGCAATCTTTCATAAATTCTTACACTCAAGGCAATAGTGCGATCGTCACTACCAATCAACCCGGAATAACTCCACCCGGAACAACTCCACCCGGAACAACTCCACCCGGAACAACTCCTCCCGGAACAACTCCTCCCGGTACAAATCCTCCCGGTACAAATCCACCCGGTACAAATCCTCCGCCACCATCGCCCAGCGGTAGATTTCCATTAGATAGTAACCGGGTTTTTCCCGATCGCAACCAACCCTTTAGTCGCGAACAGCGGCAGAACCAAAACAGAATATCGCGAGATATAGGAAAACCTGGAGAAAGGATGCCCCCCGAAAGAATACAATCTCCGAGAGGACTGAGAAATTTTATCAATTCAAATATCAGAGATTCAGTTATTCAGTCAGCATTTCGCGGCGGCATCGGCAGGAATTTGGAGGCAGGCCAAATATCAGCAGCTTTGTCTCTGCTGGACAAATCTTTCAGCCAAGAATTCGCGGAATATTTAGGCATCAACATCAGCGACGAGTTGGTATCCCCAGAGGAAATTCAAAAAAAATTAGCATCCGTGGGCGCACAAACCGGCACAAAACCCAGCTTAATTTATCTGTTCTCGCAGCCCGAAGAATTAAATTTAATGCTAATAAATTCTTGCGGTGAAGTGGTTCACAAAAGTGTGCCGGCTGCGAACCGGGCAGAACTGCTGAAAGTTGTCACTCAGTTCAGGGATGAGATTACCAAACCGGGGGTGCGGGCTACTACGAGTTATCTACCATCTTCCCAACAGCTTTATAAGTGGATGATTGCGCCTTTAGAGGACAGTTTGAAAAACTGCGAAACCGATACTATTTCCTTTGTTGTCGATCGAGGTTTGAGAGGTATGCCCTTTGCTGCTTTGCACGACGGACAGCAATTTTTGGTGGAAAAGTACAATCTCAGCCTGATGCCCAGCATTAATTTAACAGATACTCGCTACGTCGATCTCAGAAATTCTCAAGTTTTAGCAATGGGTGCCTCGGAATTTTCCGATTTGAATCCTTTGCCTGCAGTTCCTGCTGAAATAGCGGCTATTTCCCGAGAGTGGCCGGGAGTTAGTTTTCTGAATGAGGATTTCACTTTGGAGAATTTGAAGCGACAGCATCAAAGCCGGCCTTTTGGGGTTATTCACTTAGCTACTCACGGTGAATTTCGACCTGGAGCACCAAATAATTCTTTTATCCAGTTGTGGAATAGTCGGCTGCGACTGGATCAATTGCGAGATTTGAGATTGAATGATCCGCAGGTGAATATGTTAGTTTTAAGTGCTTGTCGGACTGCGGTGGGAGATCCACAGGCGGAGTTGGGTTTCGGGGGTTTGGCGCTGCAAGCGGGGGTGCAAACGGCTTTGGGAAGTTTGTGGTATGTGAGTGATGAAGGTACTTTGGGATTGATGAGTGAGTTTTACCAGCAGTTGAAGACGGCGCGAATTAAGGGAGCGGCGCTGCGACAAGCGCAAATTGCGATGTTGCGGGGAGATGTGCGTTTGGAGGGTGGCCGATTGCGGGGTTTGAGTCGGGGTGAGGGTGTGGAGTTGCCGGCTTCGCTGCAAGGTTTTGCGGATTTAAAGTTGTCGCATCCTTATTATTGGTCGGCTTTTGTGATGATTGGGAGTCCTTGGTGATTGGTGATTAGTGATTAGTGATTAAGTAAGTCGGGGGAAATATTTACAAGTATGTCAATCAGTAATATTACTCAAAAAAACTGCTTTTTTAGGAGTGGAAAATTCACGATTTTAGAGAGAGTAGGTATAATTATCATGGGAGGCATGATTCCTCGATCGCCCAAATGTCAGTTTTCTGCCCACAATCCGAGTAAATGTTGAGCATAATTGCTGATTGACAAATGCTTTCTTAGCTTAACTTGTTACCAATGCTTATATTTCGCTCTTTTTATCACCAGTTCAAAGGAATTTTTGGTATTTTTGGGTAAGAATTCAAGATGACAATTTTCTTTATTTTGCTAATTGTTGATTAGCCATTCTCAAATTGATTAGTTACGCTGCCTTGTTTTTGGGTTGGATTTTAATGCTGGGTCATTTCTGTCTAGTTGAAATACACATTAGCCGTGCGCGCATAACCCTCCAATCTCAGTATCCTGAACCAGTTATCGAGCGTGAGCCTGCCGTGTCATTTAAGACTCAGGCGGGTCAACTATAAACTTGCCCTTGAAGCCCCCACGCTTAATTTAAGATTTAGTGGTGGGTGGCTGACAATTTCATTTTCATGGCGACACGGCGATGGCGCTGCTGTTCCAATAATCCTAGGACGCTACCAAAAAGCAGGTCAATGCGAGTAATCATCCAACGAGTAAAATCATCTCAAGTCGAAATTAACGGTGAAATTGTCGGCAAAATTGGCTGCGGACTTAACTTGCTTGTAGGTATTGCGGACACCGACACCGAAGCAGAACTCGATTGGATGGCTCGCAAATGCCTGGAATTGCGTTTGTTTCCCGACTCGGCCACGGATACCGGGCGCTGGGACAAGTCCGTACAAGACATCGGCGGCGAGTTGCTGGTTGTGAGTCAGTTTACGCTCTATGGGGACTGCCGCAAAGGTCGCCGGCCTTCATTTGACCGAGCCGCGGCTCCTAAACGAGCTGAAATTTTTTATGATAAATTTGTCGAAAAGTTGCGCCAGAGCGGCTTAAAAGTTGAAACAGGCTTGTTTGGAGCGATGATGCAAGTCTCGATCGAGAATGACGGGCCGGTGACTTTGGTATTAGAGAAAGAATCAGGGTGAATTGTTTGCAAACAAAGCTCTCTGTGCTTCTTTCTTATTCCTTCTTCCTTCTTGAATAAGATCAAATTTTCAGATTAACCGGGTTTCCGAATTACTGTGCCGTAGCTTGAGAAGACATTGCAGATAGCTACACTCTGCCGAGTATCGATTCCACAATCTCTAACGCCCAAAACCGCCTCAAATAGCCAGTTATTAGATTGTCCACTCAGCGGCCTGCAGCACCCTCAATTTTCCTCGCGATCGCCCCACGCGACTAACAGCTCAGAATGCTTGTACAGTCAGGCTTTAAGCACAATAAAATCAATCTTCCACAGCCAGCGCTTAGAATCAGATTCAGCAGCCAAAAACTGTTGCATGAGAGAGTGGAACAGTGGCATCACTGCGATTATCTCTACTTCCCTATATTCAATGTATAGAGAGTTGAATCAGCACAGCAAGCGAAACCGCCAGCAACTGCCACCTCACTCTCTGAGAAATGTCCTCGCACACCCGCTGTGCCCTACCACCCGATAAACGCCATGACTGTCAAAGCTGCCACCAACACCGTCAACTGCAACACCGCTTCTGGCTTCAACTGCATTCCGGCTACCTCCAGCGAACCAAACGCCGAAATCAATACTGTTCCCAGCATCGATATCCTCGCTTTGGCTGACTTCGCCCTCAAAGAATTGCAAGCGGAAATGAAAACTGCCAGCCGCAGCGCTCAAGCAGTGGCGATGCGGATTGCTAAGGAAGTCGAACGGATTTGCCAAAAAAGCGATCGCATCCAAATTTCCGGCGAAGTTGAAGCTTGGCAAATCACCTTGGCCGAGCACCGGTTGCAAAAAACCCTGCAATACTACCGCCTCGGTTCCAAACAAGGCCGCGTCGAACTGCACTCCCACCTCGCGGCTATGATTTACCGCCATGTTGCTTCTTTCCGATCGAACTTGAACTTCCAAGCTCGCTACAACATGATTGAAGACTTTTTGCAAGGCTTTTACATCGAATCTCTGCGAGCTTTCCGCCGCGAACACCAACTCGATCTCACCTACCAGCCCCGCACGCAGCTAGAATTGGCTGAGTACATGGCTTTCACCGAACACTACGCCAAGCGCCAAATCGGTTTGCCCGGCCGCAACCGCCAACGCCTGATCGTGTTGCGCGCTCAAGGATTTGCCAAGGGCCAACCTCCGGAAACTGCGATCGACATTGAAATGGCTGTAGAGTCGGGCAAGGGAGAAGATGCGGAAATTTACAGCCGCTCTCCGGCGCTGCAACAAGTCCGCGAACAAATGGTTTCGGAAACTGTCGATCCGGCTGATGCTGTGCTGCGCGATCGAGTAGTCTCGGAATTGATCACCTATCTGGAAGCTCAAAATCAGCCAGAATGCGTGAATTACTTAACTTTAAAATTGCAAGACCTTTCGGCTTCGGAAATTGACCGCGCGCTCGGTTTGTCTTCCCGCCAGCGCGACTACTTGCAACAACGTTTCAAGTACCACGTCGAAAAATTTGCCCGCACTCAAAATTGGAAACTCGTCCACGAATGGCTGGGTGCTGATGTTGATCAAAAGCTGGGGATGACTTCAGACAAATGGGAAGCATTTCGCGCTCAACTGTCGCCGGAAATGCAGCAACTGTTAGAAATGAAGCGGAATCAAGAAAGCGACAAGGCGATCGCCACCGCGCTCAAATGCACTGCCAAACAAGTCCAAAAACGCTGGGCGCAACTGTTGGAGCTGGCTAGCCAGACTCGCAACAGCAGCCAAGCTTAATTGGTGCTCAAATATGAATGCAACTGTTTTCTTGAGACTGGAAAATGCGATCGGGTGCGGCACCTGCACAGGAATGCCCGCCCCGGCGTCCGCTCTCAAATCAACCAGGGCTGCTACTAATTTATCGCCGCTTTTTGGCAAATTCAATTTATTAAAACAACATTACTTTTTTTAATATTTTTCCTTCCCTGGTTATGCCGGGGAATTTATGTTTATTAGTCATTGGTCATTCGTCATTCGTCATTGGAAATTGCGTGCTGAATAGGCGGCTTTGCATCATATATTTATAATGATATTTAAACATAGGGAGTGACCTAATAAAGGCAAAGTTGTTCAAAGCTCAAAAATGCAATGCCCCAAATGCCAGGGTAAAGATGTACTTAAAAATGGACATCAAGACGGAAAACAGTGCGATCGATTTAAGCAATGCAATCGCCAGTGTGTCGAAACCTATAGTGAGCCTGGAGATTCCGAGGATGCCAAACAAATTTGCTTAAGCAATGTACTGTAATGGCATGGGGCCGTAACTATTTTATGCAGCCGTTATTACCCGTATAATCGCGGCAGCCACAGTCTACGCCTGCTAAAAGTGCTCCGCCAACAACAGTAACAACGGCAACTGCACCTTCTCGGAGTTCCGCATCAGAAGTTGTCATATCCTACTATAAAGATGCCGATAAAATTCCTAAAAATGTGGTTGATGAAGTGGCAGTAGCGACAAAAGCAAATATCCCGGTAAACTATCCAGATACCAAAGTTCTTAATGCAACCGAGTTGCTCAGGCGGGGGAGTGCTACGGCGCTAATTAATCAAGCTTTGGTTGATCAAGGTCAGATAGAACCACTGTCTAACAATGAGGAAGCTACAAAATAACTTCCTGCTAGTGCTGCTAAAAAGCATAATTGATTTTTGAACCAGTATCCATCAGAAAAGCGATCGCTTCTACATACTGATTTTCTCCCATCAATTTTTTGTCAGAGCTGGCACTACGTTTTCGCCAAATACCTCAATAAACTGCTCTTGTTCTCGGTTAACATTGTGCAAAATTAGTTCATCAAACCCCAATTCAATATCTTTTTGCAACCACTCAATATGCTGCTCTTGGTCTGCCGAGATGCGGACGTGTTGATATAACTCCTCTGGTTGCACAAACTCCCCGGCGGCATCAAATTGATCGGGTGTTATCAGTTCTGTCAACATTTTGCTTTTGAAGATGTTACTACGCCATTGATCATGAGCGCCTTGTAGTGTTTTCTCTGCATTACTGTCATAAGAAAGCTGCACTTTCAAAATCATTGGTTTCCCTTCTCCGCCACCGCGACGAAACGCATCGACGACTTTTTTTAACTTTTCAGGTGGGCGAGAAGTAGTAATTAATCCATCAGCCCAACTGCCCAACCATTCTGCGGTTTCTGGCGTAACTGCCGCGCCGATAATTAATGGGAGAATTTCCGGGCGGGTATAGAGTTTTGCATCTTCTACGCACACTAAACCGCGATGGGTGACGGTTTCTCCTGCCCAAAGGGCGCGGATAATATCGACACATTCTTTGAGGCGCGTGTTGCGATCGCTCTTAGTAGGCCACTTATCCCCAGTAATATGTTCGTTCAACGCTTGACCGCTGCCAACTGTGAGCCAAAAACGATTTGGAAACATTTCTGCCAACGTTGCCGCAGCTTGGGCAATAATAGCCGGATGATACCGCTGTCCGGGAGCGCAAACAACCCGATAGGAAAGCGTCGGCGTTGCTTGCATTGCTGCACCCAACCAAGACCAAGCAAAACCACTTTGTCCTTGCGCTTCACTCCAAGGATGAAAGTGATCGGAAGAAAGGGCATGGGTAAAGCCAGCTTGTTCTGCCATTTGGACATATTTCAGCAGTTCGCTGGGCTTAAACTGTTCATGGGAAGCGTGATAACCAATTTTTGCCATAAGTTTTTAGGAGTTTTGAGTTGGAAGTTTTGAGTTGGAAGTTTTGAGTGTTGAGTTAAAATATCCAGAATTAAAAACAGGTGATTTAATCAGGAAGCTTTGTAAAAGTTTGGAGCTTTGAGCTAGATAAGTTTTTAATTCAAAAAAAATGTTGTACTCAAAACTCATAACTCTCTGTATAACGGGCAAGCTTATGAGCGGAAAATTCGCCGATAGCGAGCTTGAATTACCGAGTAGATGCCATAGGCAATTAAACCCAAAGGTACTAGAGCCAAAATCACTGGACTAAAAGGCTGTTGTGCCAGAATTGCCAACACCTCGCCCAATCCCTTCGTTTGACTAGCATCCGATAGCCTTGCTGCTTGAATTAAGAAAAAACCGATTATAACGAAAACAATTCCACGGGCAGCAATTCCAAATCGACCCAACCGTGTCGCCCAAGTTTGCTCGGTTGGGCTCATTTCATCTAACTTGAAATGGCGGCGAAATTTGGCTTTATATGCTTCGTAAAAATAAGAAAATCCTACACCAATAACAATTGAGCCTGCCAATCCTACCAGCCATTGTCCAAACGGTTGCGCTAAAATTTGGGCTGTCAAATCTTCGGTTGTATCGCTATTACCACCGCCCGAACCCATTATCAGTTTTACAGCCGTTAAAGCCAAACCTGCGTAACCTAAAGCACTTAAGGCGTAGCCAATGCGTTGGGCAATTCGCTTGGCATCCATTTTCTGTCCTTGGTGTTCTGGGTCGAGAATTGTCTGAACGATACGCCACAGGGCATAACCAATAATGCCAATCGTTACAAGAAATAGCATAAATTTACCGAACGGTTGGTTAACAATTTCTGATAACGCACCGCTAGTATCGGTTGTCCTGCCGCCCGTACTAAAGGCTGCTTGTGCTGCTAGAAAACCGACAATAAAGTAAACTAAGCCTTTGGAAGCATATCCCAATCTTGCGAGTCGCTCAAACCAGGGATGAGAAGCTGCCTGTCCAATTGAGTCTTTAATGCTGTCGGTGGGTGAGTTGTCCCGTTTCATAGTTTTTATACTTTAGTTGTTAACGACTGCTGGCAGAGGCTTATGGTGCCTTCTTTTTCACCACTTAAATAATTTATTAAACAAATAAATTATTTATGTTATTATCTATTAATTTAATTATTAGCTTGTTTAGAGATTTTTTTCATCTGTCTTGAGCGGGAGTGTCAGCGGTTAATTAATTGATAAACTTCACATTAATTGGGCTTGACAAATATAGCCTTATGGGTTATCCCCTGGCTTCCCTGATGGAGCAGTCTCCCAGCGGTCTAGTATATCTTTGATTAAAACTTCTTTAACCCAAATTTGAATAACAATTAGAATTGGTAGCGCTAAAAATAATCCCAAAAAACCAAAGAAAAATCCGAATGCTGTCAAGAGAGCTAAGGTGTAAGCGGGAAGCAGAGATACCTGCTTTTCCATAATGATAGGTGTAACCAAGTTGCCTTCAATTTGTTGAATTAGGAAATAAAGCAACAACACCGCGCCTGCTTTTGAAGGCGAATCTAATAAAGCCAGCAGCAGCGGTGGAATTACGCTTAAAATTGCGCCCATATAGGGAATTAAGGCTAATATGAATGCCACAAGCCCGTTCACAAAAGGCAGTGGAACTTGCAAAACAAACAAACCAATAATGCTCGTAATACCAATAAAACTCATGCTTAATGCAACGCCTGCCAACCAACCCATTAAACCCTCTTCGCATTTTGACAGAATTTCATCGGCTCGCTGACGGTAAAAAGCCGGAAAAAGGCTGATAATTGCGTGGCGGTATGGCATCGGATTTACCAGAAGCATGATTGTCAAAACGGTAATTAATAAGGTATTGATAATCAAGCTTAGATAGTTGGAAAACAACAGATAAATATGCGAACTTGTCCACCGAAAAACCGTTTTAATTTCTTGGGTTAAATCGTCAATACTGGGAAGGTTATCAAAAATTTGTCCGGGTAATCTTGCTTGCAACCAATTGATCCCAACTCGCAGTTGTTCTATTCCTAGCGGGACGAGTTGGAACAACTCTTGAAATTGATCGCTCAGGCGCGTTACGATGAGAGTTAGCAAGACAGCGCTCGCTGTTAGTAGAATCGCAACTGCTAAGGTGATCGCCACTCCCCGCTTAGCACCCGACTGCTGCAATCTTCGCACTAAACGGTTGAGAGCGATCGCTAAAATTACGGCGGTAAAAAACAGTAAAACAATCGTTCTAATTTTCCACAAAATATAGAGCGAGGCTACCAAAGCAAAAAAACCGATCCACTTTCCTAAACCCACAACAAAAGCCTCTCTATTCATCAACACTTAACTGGAGCAGGGAGATTTTTTTGGCTAAACTTTCTACAGCGAGAGTGAGCGATCGCATCAATTCCGAATCCTCACTGTATTCTGCGGAAGCCAAATTTCTCACCCGCTGACTTTGGCTAATTTCTACTTCCCGACTCCAATCTTGTGCGGTACTATCTTTATAAACCCCAATCGCTATTCCCTGTTGTTCATTCAAAAGCGAAAAGCAAGGAATATCTGATGAACCATCACCCACATAAATGACTTGCGTTAGCGGGACGTGCAATTTTTTCGCCGAAGCATCCCGATAAACAAAATTCTTTCCCTCATCATCATCATTATTTTTGGGAGCGTTGTCAATGCCTTTAGCAAGTTGGAACAAATAGCGAGTTTTTTCCGTGTGAGTTACAATTTTTTTGAGAAACTCAATCCCGCCATCTTTACCATAAGAAAACTCGCAACCCCACATTGCTTTAAAATTAGGAGCGATGCAGTTATTACGGGCAATTTCCACCATACCGCAGCTAATTAGATAAAATTCAACTTCCACTTTGGGGTTGATTGCATAAGCGCTTTGACGCAGGCGATCGAACATTTCCGCAACGCCATCGAAGGGCGCTAAATTTTTCCCAAAATTTGCTAGATATTCCTGGGTGATTTTGTTCCCTTGATGCTTCGATTCCTCGATAATTGTGTAAAATCTGGCTAAAATTTTGTCCCAACCGCGATCAATTAAAGGTTGAATTCGATCGCGACGAAACTTAAGCGCATCAATATCGAGGCTTTCTAACAGACTATCGACGGTATCCGGGACAAGGGTATCGTCGAAGTCAAACACGACGGCGATATAGTTAGATAAAGGTTTTGTTGCAAGAGTCATAACAATCTGAAAGTGAAAGTTAACCAACAACCGCAACTATCAAGTTGCGATTTTCCTAATTTTGGGAAAGAGTTCATAAACAGGTAAACCGTAAATTTCCTCTTTAACTCCCCGATCCACTCGTTCCAATTATTCCGGTCAGTTGTAAAAGATAGATAACCGCAAAGCAGGCAAAAAAGATCCCTGCAATTACCGTTCCACCCCAGATAAACTTCGAGGGTCGCAATTCCTTGGGCAGCATTCGATGATTCACATAAAGCGTTAATCCAGTCACAATGGGAATGTGAGCTGCTTCAATGCCTCCAGCAATTTTTAACAAGGAAACGGGTTCGCCGAAAATCAGATAAATTGCAATGGGTAACACAGTTAACAGCACTATAATATAAAATCGCTGCAAAAATTTTTCATTCGTCCAACGACCCTGTACGCCAAATCCTTGCAGTAAAATTTGCGTGCCATCGGCAAACATCCGCCCAAAGCCGTCTTGGACTGAAAGCGTGGTGCTACAAAAAGTAATAAAAACGATCGCCACCATAAACCAAAAGCCAAATGGCCCCCAAATATCGCCTAGCAAACTACCCAAAATTTCTGCTACTTGTTGTTCTTTTGGCACTAATCCTTGGGGACGCAACAACTCGCCACCGAGAATCAAAAAAGCGAGTGCCGCTAACAGCGCACCCACGACTGCTAAGGTATTGGATAAACTCATTAAAGTCACCCAACCCTGCAACCTTTTTATTTGTTCGTGGCTGATTTGATTAAAATCAAGGGGTTGTTCTTGTTTGAGAGAAGCAGCACCGTATCCTCTGGCTTCCACCCAATAGGAATACCACATCAATCCCGCTGCCCCTGCTAGCATAAAACCCAGCCAAGGTAGGATTTCTTGATATTGCACGTTTTGGGGAATTTGAGGCACTAAGCCCGCTGCGAGTTGTCGAACGTTGGGAAAGATAAAAATCGCCGCCGCTACCACTGCCAACGTGCGGCCGATGCCGATAATTGAGGAAATTTTTTCCACAACTTCATACTGCCCCATGAACACAATTGCTGCCGTTACAGCGATAATAATCACCGTCCAAAGTTTAACTGTTCCTCCTGTTACTAGAATCAGTGCTGTAGAGGCGGCACCTGCAAGTCCGGCAACGGTGGAAATTGCTACTACCACCTGCGGCAATAAAATCAGCCAAATTGTCCAATTTTTTGGCCCAGGAATTTGTTTAAAACCTTCTAAAATCGTTGCGCCCGTACAAACCGAAAACCGCCCGACTTCGTTGTTGATAAACCACTTGAGGATAACAGCCGCTAGCAGCGCCCACAACAGCGAGTAGCCGTAAAGTGCTGCAATTCGAGGTGTAAATAGTAACTCACCAGAACCAGCAGCCGACAGCATCCATAAAAAACTCGGCCCCAACCATTTAAAGCGCTCCCAACCCTCTGGCGCCTGCGGGATTTGTTGACTGGTATTTTCACCCTCCTGGTTAGTTATTTGTGCAGAAGAACTGCGATCGCTATCTCTATTCATTGTTATTACTAGATTAGTAACTGCTCAACACCGATCAATTTACCCACGATTTATGGTGAGGTTGAAATTGTGGATTTTCATATTCCGGTGCTTCACACCTTGTTAAAACAACGCTTGCTGGTGGCTTTTACCCAAAGTCCGATTAAACCAAAGACAACTGCGATCGCCAGCAAAAACGTTAGATTGAACTGAATGCCGGAGCCACTTGCATGATTGTGCTAACGTAAAACTCACAGCAGGTCTTTGCCAATTGCAAATCAGGGTACGCGCCAAGCCAAAAAAACTGCTGCTAGTCCCAAAAAAACGGCAATCTCCACCACGAATGCGATCGCACTCAGGCTTGACTAGGTTCTCAAGTTTGAGAGAGGACTTTTCCTTCCCAATTACAGCGAGCGAACCAGCTAGAAGCATCCACAATCGCATTCGGGGTTGAATTTTTGAATTGGTCAGGTTTTATTGTACTCAAGGAATTAATTTTGTACAAAGATGCCTCCTAAGACTGCCACTCTTACATTTTCACCCTACACCTCTGTATGGGAAAGATTGTGCAAAATTAAAGCAAATAGCCAAATATCTTACTTAAGATATATTGCTTTTACATTCAATTTTAAAATCACCAAACTTAAGATAGATGCTGCACGGCTATTTTTTCTCTACACATACTTTTTAGAAAAACCCAAAGCTCATTCTCAGGCTAGGCGCGTCGCTGTTTTTTAGTTTGTATCCTGAGAACTACGAAGTTCATATAATTTAACAAGAGCGAGATGACACAAAAATGCGATGGAGCAAGCCAAGCAATAGAATTGCTGGGTCAACAAAAGTTAGAACTAAGCGATCGCGATCGTGAAGAGATCATTGAGCGCATCCGTCCCACTGCCTTAATCATTCACGAAACGATTAGGATTGAGGGTGAAAGTCAGTTGTGCCGTCCTGTTTCAGCCCTAGCTTGGTCTGGATTAGCCGCAGGACTATCTATGGGATTTTCTCTGGTGGGTCAAGGTTTACTCCAAGCAAATTTACCCCACCAATCTTGGAGTTCCATCATTGTCAGCCTTGGGTACAGTATCGGCTTTGTCATCGTGGTGATGGGGCGTCAGCAGTTGTTCACTGAAAATACCGTGACTGTCATTCTGCCTTTGTTAAGCGATCGCAGACGCAAAGTTTTTATGCGAGTGCTGCGATTATGGGGAATCGTGTTAGCAAGCAATTTGTTAGGTGCATTCATATTTGCCTCAATAGTTGCACAGGTTGGAGTCTTCCCGCCTGAACTTCAAACAGCGTTTGGCGAAATAGGTTTAAGAGTTATCGATGGAGGATTTTGGATAACTTTATTGCGGGCAATCTTTGCTGGTTGGTTAATTGCTTTAATGGTCTGGCTTCTCCCCGCCGCTGAGTCTTCCCAACTGTGGGTAATTGTTATCATCACTTCCCTGGTTGGGCTAGGTGAATTTCCTCATATTATTGCCGGATCGGTGGAAGTTTTCTATGCAGTGGCAATTAAAGCTGTTTCGTGGCCAGAATATTTGGGCAAATTCATGATACCTACCCTAATTGGTAATATTTTAGGCGGAGTTACCTTAGTCGCTACCTTAAACCATGCCCAAATTGCTCAAGATGATCTCTAAAAATTGAGTTCAAACAAACCACATAAAGGGCATGGAGAACCCCGATTTCTCTAAGAGGTCGGTGATGTGTGATCTTAAGATAAAAGGAGAGTGATGATGACTACAAACTGGCGTGGCTATCGAGTTGCAGCTTGGGTAGGACAGGCGTTATTAACCATAGCAGTAATAGCTGCTGTCAGTCAGGGAAAATGGCAAAATGCCTTGGCGCTAGGATTATTTTTAGCAGCATCCGTGGTGTTTGTCGTGATGCAAGATCGCTTGCCAACGCTGTTTGATTTCCTGTTTGTGTTTGCTGCCTTACTCAATGCTGGAGGCTGGGTGTGGGGACTATTTTACCAGCAGGGGCCTTATGATGAAATTGTTCATGCTTTCACGATTTTTGCCGTGACTTTAGCATTGAGTTTTTTAGCCTACAGTTCAATGTTGACGATTTTTCGCGATCGCAAACTGCTGTACTTGCTAACAATAACCAGTTTTGGAATTGCGATCGGTGCTTTGTGGGAAATTACCGAATGGACGGCTGGTATCGTTCTTTCTAGCAAAGTGATTGGGAGTGTGGATGATACGATTATCGATTTGATTATGGATAGTTTTGGCTCTGTAGTAGCTGCCCTAACTAGCTTGTGGGCGTTGCAAGAATGGACGCGCCCGGGTGCGGCAGGTGGGAAGGGTGCATCTATCGTCAATAGTCCGATCGACGATCGCGCTTAACTCAAAGCAATACCATCAGTTTTTCCTCGATCGTCTTTCATCGGATAGATATTTTCTTAGGGCCTCAGACAGATGGCAAGGTGGGGATATTTTAGGTTAAATAGGTATACAAGCAAAATTTTGAAATGTAGAACAGACACAATAGACCTTTTGTCTAAGTCGATTTTTGAGACTCTAAATTCCCATTGTCGCAAGAAGTGGATTGTTCAGAACGGGAGGATTTTATGAAAATCAAATCAACCAAAACGGCACTGGCTGTGTTGAGTTCAACCTTTTATTTATCGGAAATTGCCCAAGTCGGTTCCCAAACATCTATCGTAATTGCTCAACAAAGAGTAGTCGCAGCGGACATCGAGATGGTGGCGAAGATGGAGGACTGCTGAAAATTATACCCCGGTCTAGTTCTGAGACAGGGATGCTGGCAGTTTCGTGGGATGAAACGACTAGCTTTGATGACAACCAAGGGGTTTTAAGAATTCAAAAAGATAGTCAAGCCTTTTTTAATTAGACCGTAAAACGGCCCGGTTTTGAACAGAAATTATGTACCTGTCTAAGCCAAGTAAACAGGAAAATCAAGGAGACTTTTCAATGGTTAATAATCGTTTAAACAATTCCACTCAAAAGCTGTGGAATGCTAAGGGAGGAGCGATCGCCCTTGCACTCGCCGCCATCCTGCTTCCGGCTTGTTCTACCCCACAGCGGGAAGCTACGGCACCTGCACCTGCACCTGCAACGCCGGGAACGGTTGCCACGACAACTGAGAATGTGGTTGATAACACAGCAGCACTGCTTGGTAAAACTGTGACGGTCAGAAGTAAACCCATCAATAAATTGGGCCCATCGACTTTTACAATTAGCGATCAGAAGTTTTTTGGCAGCGAAACGATTTTGGTTGTCAATGCCACAGGCAAGCCTTTTATGATGCCGGCTGAATCTGGTCAAGATATTCAAGTAACGGGAACTGTTCGCAAATTTGTCCTTGCAGATATCGAGCGCGAGTACAAATTAGGCTTACAGCCAAACCTGTACGCCGAGTACGAAAGTAAACCTACGATCGTTGCACAATCGATGGCGCTATCCCCCACACCGGGGGAACTCACCTCAAACCCCAAAAAATACTACGGCAAGACACTAGCGGTGAGTGGTGAAGTCGAAACCATCAGAAGTTCAAACTCGTTCACCTTGGATGAAGACAAATTAATTGGCGGAGAAGATTTGTTAGTGATACACACCGTTCCACAACCAACCGTGAAAGAAGGTGAGAAAGTTGCCGTAACCGGTGTGCTGCGTCAGTTTGTTGTCGCTGATCTCGATCGCGAATACGATTTGCAATGGGATTTGACCTTAAAGCAGAAGCTAGAAGCCGAGTATACCAACAAACCCGTGCTAATTGCTACAGGCGTGTATCCCTCAGCCATTCCTGACTGATGAATAGACCTCTCAAATAACTCTTGTGGAACAGGCTATTTGAGCCTGTTCTTTACAGGATTTTAGAGGAGAAGTCTAATAGAGGACTCATATCGTGTCCGATCAATTAAGCCCGATAAATCAGGTTCGTAGTGCGGACTTCAGTCCGCTCTTAAACTGCGGACACCAGGACGCACTACGAACCGTTTTTGTGAGGGTAATCGATCGCACATGATATCACTTCGGGATGATGAAAAACCGGGTTTGATGCACTAAAATTATTGGTTGTTACCCACAGATTAAGTAAAAAACTAAGGTTTGAAGGCATTGATGCGTCCAGGAGCGATCGCTTGCCCCCGGACGATCGGCAGAAAAAACCTCTTCCTTGCCTCGCTTGTGATAATTATCAATTCAGCAATAAGGTGTATATCATGAATCAATCAGAATCCGTGTCGCCACCACTGCTCCAAACCAAATTCGTCGAAAATTTTCGTTGGTTCAGTCGATTTAGCTTCTGGGTACAGTTATTGTTTGGTGCGGTTTCCGGTATTACTTTAATACTTGCCATGTTGAGCCGCAACCTGAGCGAGCAACCCAATAATCCAGGTATTGGGTTCGGCATAGTTTTAGCGATAGTTGGTCTTGTATTGCTGGCTTTTAGAATATTTTGGGATTTTCGATATCGGCTTTTAGGCAGACGTTTGCAAGGAGGTGATATCCAGTTCTATCCCAGCAAAGAAGATATTACTCAAGCCTTACGAATTGGATTAAATTCTAGTTTGGTGGGACTACTAATCGCGTTTATCGCTTCGGAAGAAACAGTGGGTCTAGTTTTAGCAAAAACGCTCGCTCAACCACAAGCGCTCGCAACTAATACAGAAAATGTGATTCGTTCCCTAGATATTTTTGTGACGATGGCAAACGTCAATATGATTGGCGCTCACTTTTTTGGAGCTGTTACTTCTCTTGGGTTGCTCAATTGGGTAGATGAGTAGTTGGCAGCAAAAAACACAACTCCTATGCCGTCAGGACTTACAAAAGATGGTATATTCAACTGATATCGCGTCCGAGCGATTACCATAACAAAAACGGTTCGTAGTGCCTCCTGGTGTCCGTTCTTGGGAGCAAAAACGGTTCGTAGTGCGGAATGCGAGTCCGTAAAATGCAAAAAATTTAAATCTGCACGCGCGATCGAATCTTACTATAGCAATCCTAAATCATTATCCTTACCGCGAACATAAATGTGATTTCCCCAAAATCCATCTGTAGGGACACGGCAGTGCCGTGTCCCTACAGAAAATCATTTAGGATTGCTATATGATTAATTGAGCGGACAGGATAGGACATCTTGCACCATTCTCAATAAACTTATAACCGGGTTTTTGAACCAGAAATATAGATTTTCATGCTAATTTTTGGTGAGAAACCAGGTTTTTGCCACAGATGCAATATCTCAATTTAACTAACTAATATGCAAGACCTCTGGTATAAAGACGCAATAGTCTACTCCCTTGATGTTGAAACCTTCCTGGACTCGAACGGGGATGGTGTAGGCGACTTTCAGGGACTTACTAACAAGCTAGATTATTTATCAGGACTAGGAATTACTTGTTTGTGGTTGTTGCCGTTTTATCCTTCCCCTAACCGCGACAATGGTTACGATGTGATGGATTACTGCAACATTGACCCGCGATTGGGAACCCTGGGAGATTTTGTCCAGTTCATGCACCAAGCAGGGGAACGAGGAATTCGCGTGTTGATCGATTTGGTAGTAAATCATACCTCCGATCGCCATCCTTGGTTTGTTGCTGCACGTAGCGATGAAAATTCCAAATATCGCAATTACTATGTGTGGTCAAAAAATCCACCCAAAACCGATCCAGAGCAGCTAATCTTTCCCGATGTCGAGGACAGTATTTGGGAGTACGACGAACAAGCAAACTCTTACTATTTGCATCACTTCTATAAAGAACAGCCAGATTTGAATATTACCAATCCGGCGGTACGAGAAGAAATCTGTAAAATTATGGGTTTCTGGCTAGAACTGGGCGTGTCTGGATTTCGCATTGATGCTGTTCCCTTTTTAATTAAAGAAACTGCCACCGAAGGTATAAGCACCGAAGACCTGCGATGTTTCTTGGAAGAAATGAGAGAATTTGTGTCATCGCGTCAGGCTGATGCAGTGTTGCTGGCAGAAGCAAATGTCGCGCCCGATCGCATTCCAGTCTACTTTGGTAATGGCGACAGAATGCACGTCCTGTTCAACTTTTTGCTGAACCAGCATCTGTTTTTGGCCCTAGCGCGTCAAGAATCCACAGCCCTGCGCGATGGACTAAAAATCTTACCGGATATTCCTCCTATTTGTCAGTGGCTGAATTTTGTGCGCCACCATGATGAACTGACGCTAGACTGCATTACTTCATCGGAACGAGAGGAAATTTTTGCAGCGTTCGCCCCCGATAAAAGGATGCAAATTTTCGGGCGCGGAATTCGTCGTCGCTTACCACCGATGATGGGAAATGACCGCCGCCGGATTGAACTGGTCTACAGCTTGCTTTTCACCCTGCCTGGTATACCCATGCTGCGCTATGGAGAAGAAATTGGCATGGGCGATGACCTTTCGCTGGAAGGTCGAAACAGCGTCCGCACTGTGATGCAATGGTCAGATGCTCCAAATGGTGGCTTCTCGACTGCTGCAACTGAGGCTCTTGCCAGACCTGCGATCGCCAGCGGAGAATACAGTTACAAACAAGTCAATGTCGCCGCAGCGCAGCGCGATCCTAACTCATTAATTAACTGGATCGAGCGTGCAATCGGCATCCGCAAGCAATGTCCTGAATTCGGTAGGGGAAAATGGCAAATTTTGGAAACCGACTGTTCTTGGGTTTTTGCTCACTGCTGTCACTGGGAAGGCAGGACGCTTCTCGTCCACAATCTAGCCGACAAACCTTGTACTGCTACGCTCAAATCTAACGAATACACCAATCTTGTTGATTTATTTGGCGATCGCCTGTATGAATCTCTCGATGCCGGATCGCCCTCTATTCCTTTAGAAGCCTACGGTTATCGCTGGTTTCGAGTCAATTAAATCCAGGGGTAAAAAAGTTAATGTTGATGGGAGAACTAGCGACGTGGACTGTTAGGAATGTACTTAGCAGCTTCCTTGTCGGGAAGCGGTTTTATCTGACCTTGATTGACCAAAGCTTGATGAATTAGGGCCGTAGCACTACCCCGACTGAGCAACTCGTTCGGATTAAGAACTCTGGGATCTGGATAGTTGACCACTATCTTTGCCTTTGTCGCTGCAGCCACTGGCTCAACCGCATATTTAGGAATTTTCTCGGCATCTTTATAAAAGGAATTGAGAAAATCTAATGCCGAATTTTTAGTAGGCGCAGTTGCAGCTTTTGTCGTTTTTGGCGGAACAGTCTTAGCCGATTTAGGTGCGGGCGCAGCCGCAGGCTGCTGCCTTGCCACTACAGGTAATAACGGCTGCATCAAAACAGTCGCTGCGAGGGGAAATGCCAAACGGTTCCTAGCAATTCGACGTTGATTTACTGGAGTTGGACTTGCTGGAGTTGCAGCAGCTCGATCAGTTTTGACAACAGGGCGATTGTAATCCATATTTAAACCCCTCATTAACACAACTAATGCTTGTGCCTTAGTCAAGGGCTGCTTCGGACGAAACTCATTTCCGGGAAAATTATTCATAAATCCCGCTTCATAAGCTTCTTGAATCGGAGTTTCTGCCCAGTAGTTTTTAGGCACATCCTTAAAGGAACTTCCACTCGGTATCTTTCTAATGCTGGCTCGGTTAAAAGCTTGGCGGAGCATCGCCGAAAATTCATCTCGATCCACAGCCTGTTTGGGTCTAAAAGTTCCGTTTAGATATCCGGTAACAATGTCTTTTTCAGCTAAGGACTGAATAAACGGACGCGCCCAGTAATTCTGCGGTACATCAGGAAATTTCGATTTAGCTTGTTGAGCAGCAACTTCCTGGGAACTTAGCACAAAACCAGTGCCACTGACACTAACGGCTAAAGCTAAAAAGGCTACGCTGATTGACGGTAAATACCTGCGATTAGACATGAGAAATGTCCTCCTAATTTTTGCATTTTTAACGAGACTATTTGGCTGAGTTAGAGCGGATTACGTTTTTTTCTATCCGATTCCCATTCTGTTTTTACATCTAACTCTTCGCGACGTACTGTGTCTGTTGCCTCAACCTTATCTTGCTCAACTTCTTTTCTGACTTGCACTTCCTCGCGCACGAACGCCTGCTTTTGGATATTCACACTTTCTTCGTAGATATCCAAATGTGCCATTTTTTCTTGCTTGAAGGCGGTATCTGGAGTTACTCGACTCCCTGCATATTCTGGAGTTGTGTGCTCAATCACAATTCGCTCTTTTTCTACAGGAACTTGCAGCTTTACCGTTTTTGTTTCAACTTGTTTGCCAATTATTACCTCGCCTATTTTGCGACGGGTTTTATCTGCAACTAATCGTTCTTCGTACAGTTTGAGTTTTTGATGATCCTGTTCGTTCATCTGATACAATTGGGGCTCTCGCTCGTAAGTGTAGGTATCCCGGTCATAAGCAGCATTACGAGCTTGAGGCGAGACAGAATGCGTTCTAGAAACTGGAACAGGTGCTTCTAAAGGTAATGATGCTTCTACTGGTGCAGACGCTTCTACTGTTGAAGTCCGATAAAGACCCCGCACTTGTTCTTCATAATCGTAATCAACTGCCGTCCCATGCTCATACCTGGGTAGTTTTTCCACTTGGTCTTTACTCTGCAAACCTGTAGCGTAAACGCGCCGCCCATTAAAATCAACGCGACAAAGAGCGATGGGAAGTAAAACTTTTTTGCCAAAAATCCAAGAACCAGTCTCTACCACAAAATAGCGGAAACGTCCTGTCTCATCTACCAGCACAGTATCGATCGTGCCAATTTTATCATCGGTATTTCCGGCATACACATCCACCCCTTTGATATCGTCCTCCTCAAAAGCTGCTTGGCGGTAGTTGGGATTAAAATCCTCAATTTTGTAAAGTAACATTGTTGTTTCCTGTACATCAACTTGTGTACCTACTTTAGATAGATATCAGTTCTAATACTTCCTTCTTATGAATGATTCAGCAAATTGAAAATCATCAAGATAGCGATATTTTTTTATACTTTTATATCTTTAGGTAGATGAATTTAGCATTTCTGTACTGAATGTGATAAATTTATCTAATCATTCGTAGGTTGGGTGGAGCCAACCTACAACCTTTCTGCCACCAACTCTCACAAGGATTTATTAGGTTTTATGATCACCTTAACTAGGGGATATTCTACAAAACTAAGGGCATCTCTAAACGAGCTGCTGGTTTTTTTTTAGGAGATTTCGATTTTATGAGCGAAATTACTACTTTTGATATTTAAAATTTTTAAGTTAAAAATATTAGGCCCATCGGTAGATATTCTGGTAATGATGATTAAGTAAAATTAAATTACCTTCAAGAAAAAAGTCACAACGTAACGCAGGGGTTAATCTTTTATGACTTATCCAGATCGATCGGGCAGTCAACTCGCTGAGCCTACAATCGTCAATCCGCTGGTGGATTACCACGACCAAGTGAGGTGGGGGCCAATTTTGGCAGGAATTGCGATCGCTCTGGGAACTCAACTGGCTTTAAGCGCTTTGGCAATGGCGATCGGATTAAGCGCGGGTGCAACAGGGGCGGATGCAGGTTCCGTTGGTTTTGGGGTCGTAATTTGGTCGATTATCAGTTTGCTGATTTCCCTATTTTTAGGCGGTTGGGTGATGGCTCAAAGCTGCGGCCCAATGACTAAGAAAACAGCACTTTTGAATGCAGCAATTCTTTGGGGAACTACATTAGCACTTAGTTCTTGGTTATTAGCAAGCGGGATATCGGGTGCTGTTGAGGCTGTCGCTGCTAATGCGGGAGAAATTGCCGATCAAGTACAACAACAGGGCGGCGTTAATATACCGAATCAAGCGCCGAATGTAGACCCAAATCAAGTTCGCGATATAGCTGGTAATACAGCTACAGCTACTTGGTCATTTCTACTTGGCTCTTTGCTGAGTTTGGCAGGGGCAATGATTGGTGCTGCTGTGGGCGCTCGCAAACCGCGCGTTTATGCTTGATTAGCGATGATAAAACCAGAAAATTCAACAAGCACAGCAGCGAGTCGAATGATTTTATACGATTGTGATGATGATTCATTCTTTCTTGGAGAAGATGAACGAGCTAAAAAACTTTTCTAAGGTTTTGGCATAGAGATTTAAAAGGAGATAAAGCGATGCAAGAGCAGAGGATATGGCAAAAATATACAAGGTTAACAAGTTCGATCTTGTTAACGGCAACGGTTTTAGTTGCTCCCTCGATCGCCGCTGATACAAATAAAACACAGATTCAAGGTGAATATTTACTAGCGCAAGTACCGGATAGCTGTCGCCAGGTTATTGCGAGGAATGGTCTTAATGTTCGGCGACAACCGACGGCTAACAGCGAAGCGGTTGGTATCATCGATTCCGCGCGAAATGTGACGATTCAAAGTCTTGGTGAGAATGGCTGGATACCAATTACAGCCCCCATACAAGGTTACGTATATGGTGGTTTTCTCGGAGCGTGTGAAGTCGCAACTCCCCCGCCTCCTACTGACTGCCGCCAAGTTGCAGCCCAAAGAGGAATTAATGTGCATCAAGCACCTTCCACTGATGGGGAAAGGGTTGGATTCGTCGCGAATGGACGAAGAGTGACGATTGAAAGTATAGGAACGGATGGTTGGGTGCCGATTACAGTGCCTCTGAGAGGCTACGTCCAAGCTGAAAACCTGGCGTATTGTAGTTAATTGAAAAAACAGTGATGGATGAGCACCAATCAAAGCCAAAAAAAGAAACTAATTCACAGCAAAAGTCTGGTTTGTTAAATTTCATTGCCGAGACAACAGAATCTGCACTGAATGCAGGTAAAGCGGTTGTTGACACAGCAGTTGATTTGGGGGAAGCTGCTGCTAAACAAACTTATCGATTGATTGGAAAAGCGACGCAAGGAACCGGAGAGGCGGTAACTTATGTTGGCAATCTTCCCTTTGTTAAACAAGTGGCAGGGGTACTCAGGCTTGATTGGTTAGTTGGGGTCAGCGATCGCATCGACTTAGCCAAAGCCGAAGCTCAAGTCAAGGAACTCCAACAAAAGTATCCCAATGAAGATCCCAGCGAAATTGCCCATCGCATTATGGTGGAAAAAGCGATCCAAGCGGGTGGTGTCGGATTTGCTAGCAGCATTTTACCCGGTGTCGCGGCTGCACTGCTGGCGATCGATTTAGCCGCGACTACTGCGATTCAAACCGAAATGGTTTATGAAATTGCCGCCGCTTATGGGATGGATTTACAAGAGCCAGCCCGAAAAGGCGAGGTTTTGGCAATTTTTGGGTTAGCGCTAGGCGGTAGCAACGCAATGAGAGCTGGTTTGGGCTTTTTACGCAACTTACCGCTGGCTGGCGCGATGATTGGTGCGAGTACGAATGCTACGATGCTGTACGCGCTGGGATATGCGGCGCGCCAGTTTTACGAAGCCAAACTGAGGGAAAATTCTGAAGAACCTGCAACCGAAACGCTGCAAGCGATTCAGCAACAAAGCGAGAAATATCTCGATGTGGCGATCGCCCAGCAAGCAGGGATGGATCAAATTATGGTTCACATGATTTTGGCAAGTTATCCCAACAAAAACTGGGAAGATATTCTGCCAGAATTGAAGGCATTGCAATTAAATGCCGATTCTCTCAAAAGGATTGCTGCTAACATCAAGTCCCCCAAACCATTGGGTGCATTGTTAGAGCAACTTAACCCCGACTTTGCAGTACCGCTATTAGCTCAATGCCGTCGCATTGCCGAAAGTAGCGGAGAGGTTTCCGAAGCAGAACAGAGGGTGCTGGATGCGATCGCACAAAAACTCAACGGTCAAGATGTGGCTGCGATATCCACTTGAAAAAAATTGTTGGTGCGTTAGCTTTCTGCGTAACTCACCATCCCCAATATTTACTGTCGCTGTGTAAGTCCTAAATTAGCCTCACGTTACAGTAATCTACAGGCTTAAGATAGAGTTTGACATGGCTAATTTTAATACTATAAATAACGACTGATGCAAGAGGAAGTTTTATGACAGCAGAAATATCCGGAGTCTGGGACAAGATTGAGAGCATGATCAATGACTTCATTGTCCTGCTGCCTAATATGATACTAGCGTTAATTGTTTTTGCAATCTTTTTCTTTGTTGGTCGGTCAATTAAGAGAGCGGTCAGGCAGCTTACCCGCAACCACCGCCAATCCCGGAATTTGGGACTGGTGTTGGGAAGGTTAGCGCAGGGTATTAATGTTCTGGTTGGTCTGTTTATTGCCTTGTCGATTGTAATTCCCACCTTTAGAGCAGGCGATTTGGTGCAACTGCTGGGAATTAGCGGGGTAGCGATTGGTTTTGCCTTTCGCGATATCTTACAAAACTTCCTAGCTGGTATCCTAATTCTTTTGACGGAACCGTTCCAAATCGATGACCAGATTGTGTTTAAAAACTTTGAGGGAACGGTAGAAACTATTGAAACTCGCGCTACAACAATCCGAACCTATGATGGTCGCCGGATTGTAATTCCCAATGCCGAATTGTTCACCAATTCTGTTATGGTGAATACCGCCTTTGATAAACGCCGGATGGAATACGACGTTGGTATCGGCTACGGCGATGATATTGACCGAGCCAAGCAGTTAATGATGGAAGCCATGCACAGTGTGGATGAGGTTTTGAATGACCCTGCTCCTGACGTGCTGCTGATGGAACTTGCAGGAAGTAGTGTCAATATCCGCGCTCGATGGTGGATTGCTCCGCCGCGACGACTTGACGATCTTAGCTCGCGGGACAAGGTGCTGTCTGCGATTAAGAAAAAGCTGACTGCCAATGGCATCGACTTGCCCTTTCCTACGCAGCAAATTTTGTTTCACGACCAAACCGAAGAGACGGATGGCGATCGCAAACGTCAACGGGAAGGATGGCCCGTTGGTAATGGCGAAGTTCCTAAACCCCGCAGCATCAGCGGTTCTCTGCAAAAACTAATTGAACTGCGATCGCAACAAGACGGCAACGGACAATCTTCACCCCACCCCAACTCATGAAAAATGTCAAGTTAAGCAAACTTTGGGACTCGCTGCACTCTAGCTACTGGTTTATCCCAACGTTGATGGCGGTGGGGTCGATGATTTTAGCGATCGTAATGCTGACAATTGACCGCACGGGTAATACACCAAACTGGAGGTGGATTTACACGGGTGGAGCCGATGGTGCGCGATCGGTTCTTTCATCGGTTGCCGGTTCAATGGTCAGCGTTGTTGCTACAGCTTTTTCGATTACTATTGTGGCGCTTCAGTTGGCGAGTTCAAATTTTGGTCCCCGATTGCTGCGTAATTTTATGCAGGATACGGGCAATCAAATCGTGCTTGGCACTTTCATTGCCACGTTTATTTACTGTTTACTCGTACTGCGAACCATTCATGGAGAAGGAGAAGGATACAGTCTCTTTGTACCCCAACTCTCGGTTACAGTTGGTACCGGATTGGCAATTGCCAGTATCGGCGTACTGATTTACTTTATCCATCACGCATCAACCATTATTCAAGCGTCCCATGTAATTACTCAGGTTAGTGGGGATTTAGACAAAGCTCTAGATCGTCTGTTTCCCGGAAAAATCGGAGAAGGTAAGGCGAACAACTCGCGACAAGTGGGAGAAATTCCTGCAAATTTTGACTCGGAAGCAAGTCCTATCAAAGCCACTGGCGAGGGTTATTTGCAAGCAATCGATGACGACGAATTAATGAAAATTGCCCGTCAGTACAATGTGCTTGTACGTCTTACAACTCGACCGGGAAAGTTTATCGTCAAGGGCAGCGATTTAGCGATGGTTTTCCCGGAAAAACAGGTGAATCAAAGCCTGAAACAACAGATTAACGATGCTTTTATTCTGGGCAAAGAACGGACTGAATATCAAGATGTAGAATTTCCAATCGATCAGTTAGTTGAAATCGCCTTGCGTGCGATTTCTCCTGCTATCAACGATCCGTTTACTGCGATTCGGTGTATCGATCGACTCAGCGCCGGATTATCCCGCCTCGCTCAAAGGGATTTTCCCTCGCCGTATCGCTACGACGATGAACAGAATTTGCGCGTCATTGTTGAATGAGTGACGTTTGAAGGGTTAGTCGATGCTGCCTTTAACCAAATTCGCCAGTACAGTAAATCAGATGTGGCGGTAACAATTCGCTTATTGGAAGCTATAGCTTGCATCGCCACTTACACCCGCAATTCTCAACAAAAAGAAGCTTTACGCCGTCACGCGGAGATGATTTTAAATAGTAGCCACGAACAAATCTCTCAGGAGCAAGACCAGAAAGATGTGCAAAAGCAGTATCACCAAGTCATTAAAGCTTTAGGACAGGATTAATTTGGTTAAGCAGAACTATGGTAATAACAGCAGCTTTACGATCGGCTCCTAATACTTTAGCTTTAACCGCGTTGAGTGCCATTGGTTTAGCGCTGACACATTTATTTTCGGGCAAGTTGCGGTTTGCTCCTATTCCTCGCAGTGGCTGGCTTTCAGCAGCAAGTGGAGTTTCGGTAGCTTATGTTTTTGTGCATATTTTACCGGAACTAAATCAGCACCAAGCGGTATTAGAGCAAGTAGAAGCAGGAGTTATTTCCTATCTAGAACACCACGTTTATTTAATAGCTTTGTTAGGATTGACTGTATTTTACGGCCTGGAGCGAATTGCAAATTTATCTCGTCAGCGTGGCGAAGAGGATGTGACCAGTCCTGGTGTTTTTTGGTTGCACATTGCCTCTTTTTCAATCTACAACGCTCTGATTGGCTATCTGCTGCTGCATCGGGAAGAACCGGGCATTACCAATCTGCTGTTGTTTTCTTGTGCAATGGCACTGCACTTTGCAGTGAACGACTCTGGTTTGCGGGAACACCACAAGCATATTTATGACCGCATCGGACGCTGGATACTAGCAGCAGCTATTATTGTGGGGTGGGTGTTGGGTAGCGCTACTGAAATTGGAAAAACTGCGATCGCAGTTTTATTTGCTTTTTTAGCCGGAGGAATTGTTCTCAACGTCCTCAAAGAAGAATTGCCAGAAGAACGAGAAAGTCGGTTTTGGGCATTTGTCCTTGGTGCTGGAATTTACACGGCTCTTCTATTGGCTTTGTAGAGGAATCAAAGGAAGCCAAAACGTTCGAGCTTAAAACCATTAGAAGGAGTCAATCGCATCCTGGGATAAAATTTTTAATGTTGATGGGAACACTAGCGACTCTAACTATGAGGAATGTACTTAGCAGATTAGGTGAAAAACCCGGTTTCTGGCGCCTATCCGTAAGTCCTATATATAATTTTTAGGCGGGCATAAAAAATTTTCCTCTGAGGTAGGGCTGATGTTTCCAGTGTGGTTGCAGGCAGGATTTTGGGGTTTAGTGGGGGGTTCGGCGCTGCTACTAGGAGCGGCGGTGGGTTACTTTGTCAGCATTCCCCAGCGCGCGATCGCGACAATTATGGCTTTTGGCGCTGGTGTGCTAATTTCAGCGCTATCCTTTGAACTGATGGATAAAGCTTACAAGCGCGGCGGTTTCGACTCTACAGCGATCGGCTTTTTGGGTGGCGCTGCTGTCTACACAGCCGCCAATTGGTTTTTGAGTCAACAGGGAGCAAAACACCGCAAGCGATCGGGATCTTTGCACCCAGCTAAAAAAGAGTCAGGCGATGGCGGATTAGCCATCGCCCTCGGCGCGCTGTTAGACGGGATACCGGAGTCGATCGTCATTGGTGTCAGCATGATTTCTGGAGGCGCTGTCAGTTGGGTGACAGTAGCGGCAATTTTCCTCTCCAACATTCCCGAAGGGCTCTCTAGCGCCGCCGGCATGAAAAAAGCAGGGAGATCGATCGGTTACGTTTTTGGAGTTTGGGGCGCGATCGCAGTTATTTCCGGTATCGCAGCATTGTTAGGATATACGCTTTTCAGTGGCTTTTCTGCGGAAGTAATAGCCGCTACTACCGCCGTAGCAGCAGGGGGTATTTTAGCAATGATCTCAGATACTATGATTCCCGAAGCATTTGAGGAAACTCACGATTTTGCCGGACTAATTACTGTCTGCGGTTTTTTAGCTGCTTTTGTACTCAGTAAGTTAGCAGAAAGATAATTGATAATTAGCGATCGGTCATCACTAAAGTAATGTAGAATTGCTGACAGTTATAGTTTATTGATATAGACCTAGACTAATTTGATATGTTGCCAAGCTGTATCGAACCACAAAAAAGCTTATAATTAACATTAAAGGTCGCAGCCTGTCAAGAGGTGTTGGAAAATTTATGTGTGTCAACTTAGGGGATATCCTGCACGAAAGCTACCAAATTATCGCTTTGTTGGGACAGGGAGGGTTTGCTAGAACCTACACGGCTGCACAAATAAAAAAACCCAATAATCCTCTGTGCGTTGTTAAGGAAATTCCTTTTCCCTCATCGAACGATCCGCGCGTCTTGGAAATGGCAAGGGGGCGATTTGAAAGGGAAGCCAGCGCTTTGTACCATCTCGGCAATCACTCGTGCATTCCCGAATTATTCGATAGCTTTGAAGAAAACAACCATTTTTATTTAGTGCAAGAATACGTTGAAGGACATCTGCTCAGTCAAGAACTCGCTGCGGGCGATCGGTGGAATGAGCAACAAACTGTTGCTTTGTTGCGGGAAGTTCTGGAAATATTAAACTCTGTTCACCAAGCAAACATTATTCACCGCGATATTACACCTGCTAACTTAATTCGGCGCACAATAGATCGTAAAATTGTTCTTATTGATTTTGGAGCTGTCAAAGAAATCAGCACTTTCACCTCTAACAGTACAGGTGAAATATTGAGATCGCAGGCGATCGGTACTCGCGGTTATATGCCTGCCGAACAATACGATACGCGGTCGGCCCCACGACCCTACAATGATATTTATGCAGTAGGAATCATCGCGATTCAAGCCCTCACCGGACGGCATCCCAGAAATCTGCCGCAAGACCCCGAAAATTGCGAAATTATCTGGGATTATTTAACATCGGAACCGGTTAGCGATGGTCTAACAAATATTTTAAACACAATGGTGCACTTCCACTTTCAGCAGCGCTACCAATCGGTTGATGAAGTTTTGCAAGACTTGGATTTGTCGATCGTCGCAGGGCCCGAGTTACCCAAAACTTCGCGGAAGTTGCGCTGGCGTTGGCGCTGGCTGCTGTTCGGCGTTGCGGGAATTGCGGCTTTTGGGGCGATCGTACTTTTAATCCCCAGAATTTTGCCGCTAATCCCCAGAATTTTGCCGGGACAAACGCTGCCTACAGCCTCCGCAGATGGTGTAAGTTCCGGCGAAAAACTCTTAGTGCAAACCTCCGCCCTGTGGTCAAAACAAAGGGGAATCAATGAGTTTGCCGACTCAAATTATCCCGAAACTTTAAAATTGCTCACACAGTCCTGGCGAGAAGACCGCAGAGACCCCGAAACTTTAATTTACATCAACAACGCTCTGCTAAAGGCAATAAATGCAGAATATTACACGATCGCAATTGTGGTTCCCATCCGCAGAAAGGATGACGGTAGCATTCTCAACGCCAATTTAGCCGAAGAACTGCTGCGCGGCCTGGCTCAAGCTCAAACCGAAGTTAATTTAGGTCTCCTCGCTGCAAATGACAGCAATAAAAATTTTCCTGGTCAAGGATTTCTCGAACCAAAAGCTATTAAAGGAAAAGGTCTCAAAGTCATCATTGCTGATGACGGCAATATCATATCCTACGCAAAGCAAAGGGCAAATTACCTAGTCACTCAGCCAGATATTCTAGCAGTAATCGGACACTACACCAGCGACATGACAGTCGAAACAGTAGATATTTACAATCAAAATAAACTGGTCGCTATTTCTCCAGGAAGTACAACAGAAGAACTAACACGCAAACCTCGAAAATTCTTTTTTCGGACGGCTCCGACAACCAGCATAGAAGCTGAAGGTTTAGTAAATCAACTGCTCTCAGTCGGTCAGAAAAAAGTTGCTGTTTTTTATAATCCCAACAGTCCGTTTAGCGCTTCTTTGTGGGAAGAATTTAAAAAGCAATTTGAATCCCAAGGAGGCTCGACTTTTAGACTCAGTAATTACGACTTATCCAAAAATGATTTTAACGCTAAAGCAGCAATCAAAGAAGTCGAGAAATCGGGGAAAACAGCCATAGCTGTCATTCCCGACGGTCAAGTTACTAAGGCTGTAGAAAATGCGCTAGAAATGATTAAAGCTAACGGCGATCGCAATTGGATTGTCGGGCCGTGGACGCTGTACGAACCGCGAACTTTAGAAGCAGCAAAACAACTAAAGTCTGTTGAAAAACTCGCCATATCCGTGTTTTGGCATCCGACAATCAGTTTTGACAAAAAGTTTCCGGTCAACGCCGAAAAATTGTGGGGAGGCCCGGTCAATACTCGATCGGCTTTAACCTACGATGCAGCCAAGACGCTGATAAAAGCCCTCGAATTGCAGCCAGAACCCAGCCGCGAAGGAATGCAAAAAACCTTAGCCTCTCCTGATTTTAAAGCTGACGGAGCCACGGGTATAATTGAGTTTGACTCGACAACTGGAAATCGGAAAAAACCCCCTAAACGAGTGGCGCACATTGTGCCGTGTGCTACAGAAAAATTTGGTCTTACGTTTGTGCCGATCGAATTTCCCACCGCCGCAGCCGCAGGTTTAAAGTGCGATTGAATTGATATCTTGTGGCATTGTCAACAAACCTTTCAAGGGCGGGCAGGATGCCCAACCCCTACTCCCCACAAGAAAAATTACTCTTTGTGGAACAGGCCGGAAAGCGTTGTTAAGAATGATGCAATATGTGGGAGTAATTGATATCTTGTGGCCTTGTCAACAAACCGTCCGGGACGAGTTTTACCAAATATAATTGCCTAAAATCAATAATCTCATAAACCCGCCCCCGCCCGACGATAAAATCCTGGATAGAGAATTGTGCAAGATGTGCGAGTGAATTGATATCTTGTGCCGAAACCAATAGTCCGCCAGATGTTTCAATCCTACAGCCGACTATTGTCACAGGTGCAACATCTCAATTTATTAGATATATTAAACAAGGTTAGTTTTTTCTATAATAACGCTTATGGCTGTCAATTTCGCTGCCTCCCCCGCTTCTAGTCTCAAACCAGAAGCCCAGAATATCTCAGCACTCAAACAAGTCTTTCAGACAATTGATGCCGATAGCTGTCCGGGTTCCTATAATTTTCATATGCACACAGTCTACTCCGACGGGCGATTGCAGCCAGAGAAATTGATGGAACAAGCCATAGCCGGAGGTCTTAAAGGCTTAGCTATCACCGACCACCACAGCACCGAAGGCTACGTTAAAGCTCAAATTTGGCTGGATAATTGGAAATTAAACCATCCCGACAAAAATAGCGAAGCACCTAGTCTCTGGACAGGCGCTGAAATTAATGCCGAATTGCTCAACAATGACGTACACATTCTCGCTTACGCCTTCAATCCGCAACATCCCAGTCTCAAACCATACCTACGAGGTAAAAGCACTGAAGGCACTTATTGTTATTCAGCAGCCAGGGTAATTGAAGCTATTCATGAAGCAGGAGGTTTAGCAGTTCTCGCACATCCTTGCCGGTATCGATTGACGGCAGATAAACTAATCCCAGAAGCAGCCAGTTTCGGCATTGACGGTGTAGAAATTTACTATGCTTACGGTAATCCCAATCCTTGGAAACCCAGTCCCATACAAACTGCTTTAGTCAAAGATTTAGCAGAAACTTATGGTTTGCTGGGAACTTGTGGCACGGACTCTCACGGCCTGAGTCTTCTAGTCCGAATCTAGATAGTTCGGAAATAAGAAGTGCTTTATCCTGTCATTACCAGTCTAAGCGTTAGCGGATATATCTCTTATGAAAGCAATCACAATGAGCCGAAAACAAACAGTTGATCAGGTCATATTATGTCCGCTAAAATGACTACCATAAAATTGTTTGGTAGTGAGGACTTCAGTCCTCATAAAAGTTTGAGGACTGAAGTTTTCACTACTTGCCTTATAACGGCTATTTGACGAGACGTGATATCATTTCGATCGCCAGGATGAGCTTTCGCCCTCCAAAAGAAAGCAATTGCCAAAGCAGGTAATATTGTTGCAACTCCGAGAGACATTGCGCCCTAAAAACCAGTCGCCCTTCTACCGTTCTGGGAACAACTGACAGGCCCGGTTAGTTGGCTGATTTGCCCAATCCAAGCGAGAAGTGCCAAATCGATCCATCCAACCTTCTAAATAAGCTCGATTAGCCTTTTTTTCCTCTGGATCGGAGGTATTCATGGGATGAGGTGCAAGTCCCAAAATAGTCGCTGTCGTCACGCAAAACATCGACTTTTGAAAACTCTGGCAAATTTGCACCCGCACATCATCTTCGCCGCGACAGTTATTGCGGTAAATTTCGTGCAAATACTCCGGCAAATAATGCCGCATATCTTGCATCAATTGAGTTGGAGGAATCCCTGCACCTCCGATCGGCAAAGGGTCAGCAAATAAAGCCCCGTAGTTGAATTCTCCCTGGTTTTCGGGGATTTGGTGTGCTTGGGCGTTGTAGGAAACTACTCCAAAAAATGCTGTTCCACGAAAGAAAATTGCCTCTACATAAGGCACTGCTACATCTGCTAAAAATGTCAAGCCGGCCGAGGCTGGAATGATATCGTAGACTTGACCGTGAATCTTGACGCTGTAGGTGATTGGTAGACTGGCGGCGCTCACCAAACCTGCTAAGATGAAATCTACTATATCTGCGATCGACTTAATTTCCCCGGCTTCGTAGCGATCGGACAAATCGATAAACAAATCGCTCATTACCCGCCAAAACTGCCCCAAACCAGTGTAGTAAGCCAACATCCGCACTTGTTCGGGCAAAAAATCAGGAAATATTTTGTGGAGTCCCTGCATCAAAAAGTTGCCTTTTAACTTAGCTGCGATCGCCTTTTCGGCCAAACTGCTAAATTCCGGGGAATCCAAATAACTGTCCAAACCACCACCGCCGTGCCAAAGCATGGTTCTCATGCAATACTCAGCATACTCAAAATTAATGCGATCGTGCCACAAATAGCGGATTAATTTGGGCCGAGTTACTTCTCCGTTGAAATATTTAAAAAACGGGAAAATCACTAAAAATTGTTCTTCAGCGATGTAGTTAAGATTGCGGGAATAGGCATCGAGAACTATAGCGTAACTTTTGAGAATTCCGACTACTTCTACTACATTGTCTGCAGATTCTGGAAGCAAAGCTTTGCCTGATTCTAAGATGTCAATGTAGGCGGATAGAGGATGGGCAGATGGTTTTAATACGGTAGTTGTCATTTGATTTCAACCTTCATTGAATAACTGTTTTATTACCGATAAATTCAGAATCAAGAGAAAGGTTTGTAGTGAGGACTTCAGTCCTCAGAATTTGAAGAGGACTGAAGTCCTCACTACGAACCTATGGAATATTTCACTCCAAGTTGTGAGCAACTTGTTGAACTTGCGCGGGCACAGCCGATACTAAGCCGATCGCAGTTTTCTCACTCAAAGCCACTAAAACACCAGGTTGCACTCCCATGATGGCGATAATTACTGCTAAAATCAGCGAAGGGATGCGATCGCGCCAGCGGACTTGCGGCAAATTTACCACCAAATCGGAAAGGCGGCCGAAAAAGGCGCGGTTGACCATAATTAAAAAGTAAACTGAAGTCAAACCAGTGCCGATCATGCAGAGCAAAGTTTGCACGGGAAACACTGGTAAACTGCCCCGAAATATCAAAAATTCAGCAATAAATCCCGACAACCCCGGAATGCCGGCACTCGCCATCACGCCGAGGATCATTAAACTGCCAATCATCGGTAAACCGCGATCGGGATTGAACAAACCTTTGAGCACGTCGATGTTGCGACTGCCGGATTTTTTGTAAACAATACCGACGGTTAAGAATAGTAGCGCCGAAATTAAACCGTGGCTAACCATTTGCAAAACAGTTCCGATCGTACTAATTGGAGTAGCTGCGGCGCTAGCTAACAAAATGTAGCCCATGTGAGCGATCGAACTGTAAGCTACAATTTTTTTCATATCTTTTTGGGCGATCGCGCAACTAGCCCCGTAAAGCACACTCACCACCGCCCAACTCGCCAACCAAGGTGCCGCCACCGCCCACGCATCGGGAAACAAACCTAAACCAAAGCGCAGCATCCCATAAGTCCCCAGCTTCAACAGCACCCCCGCCAGCAGCACCGAAACCGGAGTCGAAGCTTCTACGTGAGCATCCGGCAGCCAAGTATGAAAAGGCACTAAAGGAATCTTAATACCAAAAGCCAGCAAAACCCCAGCCAACAAAACAATTTGCCTTACCAAAGGCAATGGCGAGCCTCCTTGCAAATGCGATGCACCCGCTGCACCAACCATATCGAAACTAGAAGCACCACTGAGCCAAACCACTCCCAAGAAAGCAGCCAGTAAAACAATCGCTGAAAATGCAGTATAGATTAAAAACTTAGTAGCAGCATAACCCCGGCGTTCGCCACCCCAAATCGCAATTAACAAGTAAAGCGGAATCAATTCTACCTCAAAAAACAGGAAAAATAGCAGCAAATTTTGAGATAAAAAAGCCCCCGTCACCCCGCCAGTAATTAACAGCATCAAAGAATAATAAAGTCGAGGTCTGCGGATCGACTCATCCGTCGCGTAAATAGCGACCCCTGTCAGTAGAGTATTTAAAATCACCAAAGGTAGAGACAAACCATCAACGCCGAGATTGTAATTCAATCCCAAAGCATCTATCCAAGGAATAAATTCGGAAAACTGCAACTGACTCGTACCAACATCAAACTGAGCAGCTAAAATCACCGAGACAATAAAAGTCACGCCCGCCATGACGAGAGAGGCATTCCGAACTACTTTAGAACTCACCGCACTGGGCCAGAACCCAATCAGAGCGGCCGCCAACATTGGTATCCAGATTAAAGCACTGAGCATCAATTAAAACTTCCCTTGTTACGCAGCTTTGAGAACTATATTTAACATTAACGCAAAGGAACTGAATAAAAAAGCGATCGGTCCATTTTCTTGTTAACATAGATGCAAATGTCTTTGGAATCCTCCTATGACCTCAATTATTACCGATCGGCAAGATTTGCAAATTAAATCGAGTTCTCCTTCCACCCGCCTGACAGTTGCCCACTTGGAACAACTGCAAGCTATACTCTCGGAAGCACATCTAGACTACCAACTAGAACTGGTAGACGGGAAGATAATCGTTATGGGCCCATCAGACATTGTATCGAGTGAAATTGGACTCGAATTTGGCAGACTTTTACTAAATTGGGTCAAGCCCCGGAAACTCGGACGAGTTTTCGATTCCAGCGGTGGGTTTATTCTTCCCAATTTAGACTTGAGAGCACCGGATGTTTCTTTTGTGTTAGCGGCACGTCTCAAACAAAGCAAACGGTATTTTGCCGAAATGGTTCCAGATTTAGTTGTAGAAATCAAGTCTCAGTCCGATCGCCTAAAACCACTCCGAGACAAAATCATATCATTTATCGAAAACGGAGCGAAAGTAGGAATTTTAATCGATCCAGACAAACACACAGTAACAATTTACAGTCCGACATCCGAGCCAGTTGTATTGAGAGACGGCGACATGATTTCAATACCCGAACTCTTACCAGGTTGGGAAGTTCCGGTTGTGGAATTGTGGCCAGTTGAGTTTGAATAAAATTAAAGAAACAGCAGACAAACCTCAAATAAATTCATCTGCGTACCCTTCGGGAAGGCTTCGCCTACATCCGCCTTTCATCTGCGGTTCAAAAAAGCCAAATAATCAACCCCAGCAACACACCAACCCCAGTCACAACAGTCAACACATAAAACTGCGATTGACCGGTGCCGCTGTACTTCAACCCTTCGCCGCTGAAAATTGTGACAAAACCGAACAAATTCACCGCCCCGTCTACGATGTACTTGTCAGTCCAAGCGCTGATTTGAGCAATAGAAGCCACGGCCCAAACCACAGTCAAGCGGTAAACTCGATCGATATAAAAGTCGTAAGCCAACAAATCCTGCACCGCCGGCAGCGGCAGCCGTACCGGTCTAGGTAAAACCCCGTACCAATAAATCGCCACCCCAATCCCAACGCCAATCAAGCCAGATAGCATTAAAAGCGGAACATTTAGAGTCTTCAACAGCAAATTTAAAGTATCAAAATCCCAGGTTTTCGCCCAAGGCCCAGTCCAACTAATTAACAGTTGCCACCGTTGCAAAATCCAAGGCACTAACAGCCCAATCACCGTCAAAATTACCATCGGTAATGCCATAGTCCAACCGACTTCTGGAGTTCTGCGAGTTTTCGGCTGCGGTTTTCCGGCAAACACTAAACCGAATACGCGAGTTAAATTTAGGGCTGTCAAACCGTTAACTAACAGCAGCACAACTACTAGCCACAAAGGCACTGTCCAAAAACCGTTGAGCCAGCGCCGCATTACCCAAAAGTTGCCCATCGGTAATAGCGCTACCATCCCCGCAGCGCCTACTAAATAAGCCGTAGTCGTGGCAGGCATCTTCGACCACAACCCACCCATTTCTGTTAAATTTTGAGTGTTAGTTGTGGTAATAATTGACCCTACGCTCATGAATAATAGGCCCTTGGCGATCGAGTGGGCGAACAGCAACAGCAAAGCAATGTCAACTTGATTTAGCCCCACGGCGATAAACACCAAACCCAAAGAAGCGCTGGTAGAATGCGATAGTGCTCTTTTGATGTCAATTTGGGCGATCGCCACCAAGGAAGCGCCAACAGCCGTCACCGCACCCAAAACCACCAGCACCACACCAATCACCGGCGACAGCGCTAAAACAGGCTGAAGTTTAATCAAAACATAAGCCCCAGCGCCCACAACAACCGTATTCCGCATAATCGAAGCCGGGTTGGGCCCTTCCATCGCCTCATCCAGCCACAAATGGAACGGAAATTGAGCGCACTTAGCTGTAGGTGCCGCGATTAAAGCTAAGCCTAAAAGAGTCGCAACTAGAGGAGACAAAGTTGCAGTTTTCGCCCATGTTTCTAAATCGGAAAAATTCAAACTTCCTGCTAAAGTAGAAAGCGTCACTACTCCCATCAGCAGCGGTACGTCTCCTACACGCTTTGTTAAAAACGCATCTCTAGCCGCCGTTACTACCAGCGGTTGAGCGTACCAAAACCCGACTAGCAAATAAGTAGAAAGCGTCAGCAATTCCAACAAACCGTAAGTTAGCAGCAGCGAGTCGCTAATGGCAATGCCACTAATTGCTCCTTCAAAAAAACCGAGCAGCCCAAAAAATCGAGCTAGCGCCCAGTCTTTTTCCATGTAGCCGATCGCGTAAATTTGTGCTAGCAAACTCAGGAATGTAACTAACTCCATTGCTCCGACGCTGATGGTGGAGATTTCTATGGCAAAGGACAAATTTAAATCTGCTGCTTGCACCCAGTGTACGAGCAACTGTTGGGGCGGTCGATCCCACGTTGCTGCAAAAATAACTGACCCGTGGATGAAAGCCAACACAGTCATCAGCAAATTGAAGTAAGCCGCTGGTCTGGGCCCTGTTCTACGAACGGTTCCCGTAGACCAAGGCAAAGTTAAAATTGCGCCTATTAAGCCATATAAAGGCACCCACCAACAGGCTTGGAGGAGAAATTCCGTCATTTAATTTATCCCTGAAACTTCAAATTACTGGCTGGCTTTATACAAAAGCAGTTTCGGGCGATCGCGCCACACCGTAAAAATTTGATTAAACCAGATCTTAATAGTTCTGGCAAAATAATTTGCACCTAAAATTCACTATACATGAAAGCATCAAAACTGAGAATTTTCTCCCTACAAAATTACAAGCTTCTCAGAATCAGCACTCACAGAAAAAAACGCCCGCCGATTGGCCAAGACTGTCTTTTTTGCCTATTTATTGGTGATCCCTCATGGGAAATCCCCAATTTCATCGACACCGATCGGTCTCGCCTTCACTTACCGAACTCTACTTTACAGGTATTTATACTCACTTGACTGCAAGCTGGCCGCCCGCATCTACTCCTCTATATATTAAGATTATTAAATAAATATTAAATTATTTGAAGTAACATAAAAATTTTTAATTTTAGTTATTAAACATTATGATGTTAGATTATATTGTCAAGGTGGACAACTTCCCCTATTCTATAAGGATAGGAAGCTTTACACTGCATTCCTAAATAATGTGGCCTTCCCCGTCCAAATTTTTAGATTTATCAAAGATTTGTAACGGCAATTCCGCTCATGCTTAAATTGGAGATTCAAAAATGTCAATAGCCGTGGGAATGATTGAGACAAAAGGTTTTCCCGCCGTTGTGGAAGCTGCCGACGCGATGGTCAAAGCTGCTCGCGTTACCCTTGTGGGTTATGAAAAAATCGGCAGCGCCCGCGTCACCGTAATTGTGCGCGGCAACGTGTCGGAAGTCCAAGCCTCAGTCGCAGCCGGAGTGGAATCCGTCAAGCGGGTGAACGGCGGAGAAGTAGTCTCTACCCACATCATCGCTCGCCCCCACGAAAACCTAGAATACGTTCTGCCCATTCGTTACACAGAAGCAGTAGAACAGTTCCGAGGCTACTAAGTTCTTAGCGCACAAAAATTTCCTTAAACGAAAATTTGTGCGATCGTCAAAAATTAACTGTTTAGTTCCCCAAATATTCAATCAGGAGTAAAACCAATGGCAATTGCAGTTGGCATGATCGAAACCCTAGGCTTCCCCGCAGTGGTAGAAGCCGCTGACGCGATGGTCAAAGCAGCCCGCGTCACCTTGGTAGGCTACGAAAAAATCGGTAGCGCTCGCGTTACGGTCATTGTAAGAGGAGATGTCTCGGAAGTGCAAGCTTCTGTCGCAGCCGGAGTAGAGTCAGTGAAGCGCGTTAACGGCGGACAAGTGATGTCCACCCACATTATCGCCCGCCCTCACGAAAACTTAGAGTACGTGTTGCCGATTCGCTACACCGAAGCTGTAGAACAGTTCCGTGAAGGCGTGAGCGGCATTCGCCCCCTCAACAGATCATAAGATAGGCGATTCCCTACGGGATAGCTTCGCTTCACGGCTGTTAGGGGCGTTTGGTAATTAAAAATTAAAAATCGCGCTGTTTTTGATTTAGCATTTTTAATTTTTAATTGAGGTGGGCATGGGATATTGGTTATTAGTCATGAGTCATGAGTCATGAGTCATTAGTTACTAGACGAAGCTCTAAAAGGCGGACACCGGAAATCGGACAGAGCTAATAAAAAAAAACAAGTGACCCTGTAAAAATGACAATTACCAATTACCTATTACCTATTACCTAAAATGCAAATGGCCAAAGTTCTCGGCACAGTTGTCAGTACCCAAAAAGAGCCGACGCTGAGAGGATCGAAATTTCTACTGCTGCAATTCATCGATCAAGAAGGTTCGCCAGTTCCCGGCTATGAGGTAGCCGCTGACTGTGTGGGCGCTGGTATCGATGAATGGGTTTTAGTGACCCGCGGCAGCGCAGCCAGGATCGCCCCAGGCAGCGAAAATCGTCCGATCGATGCTCTAGTAGTAGGCATTATAGATACTGTCAATGTAGAAAATCGCCTCATTTACAGTAAAAAAGACGACCCGTAACGCTAGTTGACAGTTGACAGTTGACAGTTGACAGTTGACAGTTGACAGTTGACAGTGAACAGTGAACAGCTAACAGCTAACAGCTAACAGTTGACAGTTGACAGTGAACAGTGAACAGCTAACAGCTAACAGTTGACAGTGAACAGTGAACAACTAACAACTAACAACTAACAACTAACAACTAACAACTAACAACTAACAACTAACAAAAAAAATTTTCAGCTTAGGAGAACTTAATTTATGGCAGTCCGCAACGTTGCGGCTCCCCCGACGCCTTGGTCGAAAAACTTGGCTGAGCCGAAAATTCACGACACCGCCTACGTACATTCCTTTTCTAACATTATTGGGGATGTACATATCGGTTCAAATGTGATGATTGCCCCCGGGACATCTATCCGCGCCGATGAAGGTACTCCTTTTTATATCGGACAAGGCAGCAACATTCAAGACGGAGTAGTGATTCACGGCCTAGAACAAGGCCGAGTCACAGGAGACGATGACAAATCCTATTCCGTATGGGTGGGGAAAAATACTTCCCTCACCCACATGAGTTTAATTCACGGCCCTGCCTACGTGGGCGAGGATTGCTTTATCGGCTTTCGCTCTACGGTGTTCAATGCCAGAGTAGGAAAGGGCTGCATTGTCATGATGCACGTATTAATTCAAGATGTGGAGATTCCCCCCGGTAAATATATACCTTCGGGAGCCATCATCACTAATCAGCAGCAAGCCGATCGCCTGCCAGATGTTCTTGATTCAGATGTTAAATTTGCGACCCACGTCATCGGCATCAATGACGCTCTAAGAACGGGTTATCGCTGCGCTGACAACATCGCCTGTCTAGCACCAATTCGCAACGAGCAAGCTAAAAACTCTAATATGCCTCCAATTACTTATTCTACCCATTCCACCAGCCAATTGAGCTCTTCTCTAGCCGATAGCATCCGCAATTTGCTAGCCCAAGGATACAGCGTAGGAGCTGAACACGCCGACGTGCGCCGCTTTCGTACCGGTTCTTGGCGCACTTGCGGCCCAATTTCCTCAACCCGCGAATCTGAAGTAGTCGCGGCTTTGTCAGCTTGCATGGCTGACCATCAAGGAGAATACGTTCGCTTGATCGGGATTGACACCAAAGCCAAGCGCCGCGTACTAGAAGAAATCGTCCAAAGACCGGGAGACAACGGCTCTAACGGCTCTAACGGCTCTAACGGCGCCAAAACTCACCCATCTAACGGTAAAGTTGCACAAGCTGCTCCCCAAAATACCGGTTCTGCGTCCAGCAGCGGCAAATTGAGTGCGGAAACAGTGGCTCAGGTTCGCAGCTTGCTCAGTCAAGGTTACAAAGTGGGGACGGAACACGCCGACGCGCGCCGCTTCCGTACCAGTTCCTGGCAAAGCGGGGCTTCGGTGCAAACGAGAAATGAATCTGAGGCGATCGCCGCTTTGGAAGCTGTGATGAACCAGTACCCAGGCGAATACGTGCGCTTCATCGGCATTGACCCGAAAGCTAAGCGCCGCGTGGTTGAAGAAATTATTCAGCGTCCAGACGGCCCGGTTGCTCGATCGGCTCAGACGGCTGCAACATCGGGATTCAAAGCAGGGAAAATTAAAGAAGCTTACACAGGTGCGGTTCCCAGCAGCGGCATCTTGACCGGCAAGACGATCGACCAAATCCGCAACCTGCTCTCCCAAGGCTACAAAATTGGCACCGAACACGCCGACCCGCGCCGTTTCCGCACCGGTTCTTGGAGCAGTTGCGCGCCGATCGCCTCCAACCGCGAATCGGAAGTAATTTCGGCTCTCGAAAGCTGTATGACAGAACACAGTGGCGATTACGTCCGTTTGCTTGGCATCGACTCCAAGGCGAAGCGCCGGGTACTCGAAGAAATTATCCAACGACCTTAATCTGCCTGGTAATTAGCTTGTTTCTCCCGTTAAGCCCTCGCACAGGTGCCCACGGGAGAAATCCAAGCGGATTGAATTTGGATTTGAGATAGTTAAAAAGCTCGATTGAGAAGGGTTGGTCAAAATCTAGAATCTTCTGAAACTTTCTAGAAAACGTTAAAGCATCAATCTTCTCAGTATTAGTAAATTATCGTTTCTTAGATTGACGTGGTTAAAATTATTAGTCGAAAAACCCCATAATTTAAAGTCCTTTGATCTAAAAAAAATAGCTCCTTTCATGGTGAAGTTGAATGTATTTATCGCCACTGCAATTAAGTAGCAACTCTCAGATTTTGATGAGTGGCGATGTAGTTGTGAATGAGGGTGCGGCGATCGCCCCTGGAGTAATCCTGCAAGCAGATCCGGGTAGCCGGATCTTGATCGCCGCCGGTGCCTGTATCGGTATGGGAGTTATCCTTCACGCCCGTGAAGGTACTCTGGAAATCGCGGCGGGCGTTATTCTGGGTGCAGGGGTGCTGGTGGTAGGTGCGGGAACGATCGGGGAAAATGCCTGTATTGGCGCCGGGACGACCCTAATCAATCCTTGTATCGAAAAAATGCAAATTATGCCAGCAGGTTCTCTAATCGGAGATACCAGCCGCCAAGCCGCCGCAGAAGAAGCAACCGCAACAGCGCCAACAGCAGCGCCAACATCACCAGAAACCCCCGAAGCCACTACGCCACCAGTCGATCGGTCGATCGAGCCGATCGAGCCGCCACAACCCGCCCAAACACCGCCTCAAACTGCGCCGGAGACTGCCCCAGACCCGCCGGAATCCACCGCCGCAGAGCCTCCCCAACCAGGGGAAACGCCAACTATTCTGTACGGTCAAGCTCACATCAATCGGCTGTTGGGGACGCTGTTTCCGCACCGGCAAGCTTTTAATCGATCGGAGGAAAACGGCCAAACTCTATCGGGCGGTTCCGGGTAGCCGTCATTTCGCCAAAAGGCAGCTATGCTGAAGGCAGAAAGATCAAATATAAATAGGTAATCTCATATTATTGGTAGCTCAGCAATTTGTAAGGCCTTGCCGCAGCAATCTGTGTCTTGTAGCTCGTGCAGTCTGTCTTCTCATCTGAGAAACTATAAACTATCAACAAATTTTTATTTTGGGAAGTTTCTAAGGGTAATAGAAGATGGACGGACAAACAGATCGTAACAGTCACCCCGATCGCTCGCAGCCCCAGGAATATTTCAAAGACACTGCTTTGGGCTTGGTATCTACCAAAAGTTTTCCGGCAATTGTCGGGACTGCTGACATGATGCTGAAGTCGGCGGGGGTAATTTTAGTAGGATACGAAAAAATTGGTTCTGGTCACTGTACGGCGATCGTCCGGGGCAGAATTTCGGACGTGCGTTTGGCTGTGGAAGCCGGAGCTCAGACAGCAGAACAGTTCGGACAGTTTGTTTCTAAGTTGGTGATTGCTAGACCTTTGGCTAATTTGGAAGTGGTTTTGCCGATCGGCTTTCGCCTGACTCAACTTTCCGAAAGTGGCAATTATTCTCGGCTTAGTAATCAGGCGATCGGTTTGCTCGAAACGCGGGGATTTCCGGCAATGGTCGGTGCTTGCGATGCTATGCTCAAATCCGCAGACGTACACTTGGCAGCTTACGAGAAAATTGGCGCCGGTTTGTGTACGGCAATTATTCGCGGTGCAGTTGCAGATGTAGCAGTAGCCGTAGAAGCCGGGATGTACGAAGCTGAGCGAATTGGCGAGTTGAACGCGGTGATGGTAATTCCGAGGCCTTTGGAAGATTTGGAACAAACTTTACCGCTGGCGAGTTGCTGGATAGAGCACCGTCAACCTGTGATGATGCCCGTGTCCGTTAAGGAAAAGGAACAAGAATTGATCGAACTTCCAGATTTGGAGAAATTGACTGTTTATGTGGAAGAGGAAATCAATCGGTAATTGGTAATTAGGCAACAAAAGTTTGTAGAGACGTACTGCCGCAAATACGGAGACGAAGTTTGTCAAAAAAATATAGAGTTTACTCGGTAGAACTGCTGGCAATAATTTATACTAAGTAGCTGTCTCAAACTTAATTTGCCGATCGAGCCGATTGCCCCCGCATCAAGAGACACACAGCACCACGTAAAACTAGACTTTTGAGATTCAGTCGATCGTCGGGTAAACAATCGAACACACTAATAAGTAAATCCAGCCGACGTGCAGAGCCTTTCAACGGGATTTAACTACTGTTAAAATAAACCAAAAATCCTGTTTAGGGTAGATTGCCGGGAATCATTTAAGAGTTACCCTGACCGCAGGTGGATGCTCTTTCAACAGATTAACGGCTGTCGAACTCAAAACTGACTGCCAAGAAATCAACCCCCAGCATCAAGCAATCCTGAAAGTTGACCTATGAACCTCAAACAATTTTACAAGCGTGGTTTGCACAGCGCCAAGAAAGGAAACTATGAAGTGGCACTTGAGGACTTCGATCAGATACTGCAAGTCAATCCCGCCGATGCCAAAGCCTACAACAATCGCGGCTTGGTTTACTATTACATGAAAGACTACCAAAAAGCGATCGCAGACCTCAGCCAAGCCCTAGATATCAATCCTAATTTATTCGAGGCTTACTTGAATCGAGGCAATGCTTGGCGCCATCTCGGAGAATACGAAAAAGCCATTGAAGATCTCAACTGCGCTTTAGCAAATAAGCCTAACAGCCACGCTATCTACAACAACCGGGGACTTGTACTTGCTAATTTAGGAAATTACGAAGAAGCAATAGAAGACTACAATCGAGCTCTCTCTCTCAATTCCAACAATTATAAAACCTATTACAACCGGGGGCGCGCTTACTACCTTTTGGGAGAAAAAGAGGCAGCAACAGAAAACTTTAACGAAACGCTGCGGTTGAATCCTAAATACATCAAAGCTTACATAAATCGAGGTCTCTGTTACCACCAATTAGGAGACAATACGCAGGCGATGGCCGATTACAACACAGCACTCGGCATTGACCCAAACAATGTTTATGCCTATTATAACAGAGGTTGCGTTCGCTATAAATTAAAACAAATGCAGTTGGCAATTGAAGACTTTAACAAAGCAGTGGAACTCGATCCGAACTATGTTAAAGCTTATCTGAACCGTGGTTTAGCGCTGTATAAACTCGGAGATATTCCGGCAGCTAATAAGGACTTTTACCACGTAATGTGCATTAATGCTGAAGCTTATCTATACTACCAAGCCCAGCGGTGCACGCCTGATATTAATTCTTACTTCAAGGAAGCGCCGCAGGTGGAACTTAATAATGCTGTCGAATACTACAACACAACATTAAATACTATGTCAACTTCCTTAAGTTCGGCAGCATTAAACGCGGTCTGGAATCAAGAAGATTTGGAGCACAGAGACTCGATTATCTGTGAAGGTGAATTTATTAATGATTGATTTAGTCAGTAGTCAGTTGCCATTAGTCCTTAGACTTATGGCATAAATCTTTGAGCGACAGGGAAACTGCAGATGCAACGCACAGGCATTTAAACCCACATTTCGCACCCCCCAACGGGCAGCATACACCGATTGAGTAGATCAAAGTGAATCCTCCGAGACAATGGTAAGTAGAAATATTCAATAATTTCTGTCCCTAATGATCACCCAGTTGTCCCTTCCTAAAAATTGAGGTTCGGCGGTGAGTTAAATCTAATTCCGTTAAAAATGCGCGAGATCAAAAACCAAGTTTATTGCTGAATCGGGAAAAAGCCTCCTTCGCGCATTTCTTGAATACTCTCTTTAACCGCCTGAATAATGCGCTCTGTGTCTTCATGAGTGTGAGCGGTGGAGAGAAAGCAGCTACGACCTTCGCATATGAAAATACGCTTTTCGAGTAAGTGAAAAAGTAGCGGATCTATCTCAACCGAGGCCACAGCGCGAAATTGCGATCCGAAATTTACAAGCGAGACAGAAACTTCATTTTCTTTTAAATAAGCATTCAGGGTTTCAACTAGCTGCGAAGTTCGCTGATTCAACTGCTGCTGAAGGGCTGGGCCTTGACTTTTAAGATAGCGCAGCACGCAACGCGCAGCGGCCAGAGCAAGTGGGTGCTTGCAAAAAGTGCCGGCAAAAATTGTTGTTTTTACCTGGGGGTAGGAATCATCACCGTAGTTCCACAAACCGCCGTCAATTTTATCCATATAAGCAGCTTTTCCAGCGATAATTCCAATGGGCATACCGCCCCCGACAATTTTACCGTAAGTTGCAATATCTGCCTCAATGCCAAACCACGCCTGCGCGCCACCTTGATGAATTCGGAAACCAGTGACCATTTCATCAAAAATCAGTGCAATTTCTGATTCTTTTGTTAATTGCCGGAGTTGCTGGAGAAATTCTTTGGGTTGCAAATCGAGACGGCGGCTTTGCACCGGCTCCACGAGAACCGCCGCTAATTCGTGCTGATGAGCTTTGATAATTTCCAGGGCATGAGGGCTTCCGTAATCCAAAACTAAAACATCTTCAATAAAATTAGCGGGAATTCCTGGCGCTTTGGGAATGGTGCGTAAATCGCCATTTATCTTTTTTACAACTGCGAGAGTTCCGTCAAAATGACCGTGATAAGAACCAGAAAACAAAGCAATTTTATTGCGTTTAGTTGCCGCTCTAGCTAATCGTAGAGCTGCCATCACCGCTTCAGTGCCGGTATTAGAAAAAGCGACGAGCTCCATGCATCGCTTTGAGTTCCGGCGCTTGCTCGCATAGCTGCTCTAAATTTTCCAGGTGTCGCGCGGGAGCGATCGCAACTGTTGCTCCTGCGTCTTGGGCGATCGCACTAATTTTCGCTAAATTCCGCTTCAGCTTCGGCGGATAGAGGGGAACCGCGATCGCTTTGGCGTACAAGCATCCAAAAAAGGCGGCGAGATAGTCCAATCCGGGCGGGAAAAGCAGTAAGACTCGTTCGCCGCTGACGCCCAATGCCTGAAGTCGCACGGCGTGCGATCGGGCGATCGCATCTAACTCTCGATAAGTCAAACTCCCGGTTTCAGTTTTTCCGTCTAACAGAAATGTATATTTCTGCTCTGGTTGGTGTAGCGCTCTGTTTTGTAGAAGTTCTACTAAATTGGTACAACTTTCGGTGAGTTGGTTTCCCTTAATGCTTTCGTCACTCATCGATTCTTTTTTACCTATAAATCTTGTTTGCAGTACGCCAACCAGTTCCGCCAAATTCTTTCCACATAGACGTTTTGTGAACAGTTTTCGGGCGTTACGAGTCTCCCATCAGCGCGTTTGAGTCTTCAATCCGGGTATTAGTGATTGTTTTGAGGTTTTTTTGTCGATCGCGCTATTCGGCAATGGCTCCGGGGCGATTTCAGTCCGAGCCAGCTTTGATATCAGCTTCAGGGGCTTTACGGCTATCGACTTTAAGCATAGTAGGCTAGATGATATTAATTATCAACAGTTCTTGAGATAATTTTTTGAGTCCTATCGTTTCCTCTATGACAATCTTTTTAACTCTTGCCATAGCATTTTAGGCGATCGTTTGTCTAGCCCTGACAGCAACCATAATAGGCAAGTGGTGTCTAACTAGATAGAGGGTAAGACCCCCTATCTTAAAATGCAATAAGTTTTCATTAGTTAACTCTTGACAGATGCAAGTGCTCTGTTATCTAATTAAGGCACTTTCTCATTAAGCATCCAGCGACTACTTCCTTTAACCGAGGAAAGTGCCAACCGTGGGCGATCGTCCACGGTTGGCACCAGACTGAGGCGATCGCCCGATCGCGCTTCCTGCCAGACAAAGGCTGCTAGCGACGGGAGAATCCGATCGCACTGTGTCCGAAAACTGGGCCGGATATTCCGCAGGTTAGTTTCACGAGGCCCAGAAGAGCAGCAACGCTGCCACAAATCGTGTTGTGTAAGCAACGCAAACCACATATCCGAAGTTCTATCAATTGTTGATTCAAGAGTAATGAAAAGATCGCAGCTATTATTAAGCAGCCTTGGGCTGGCAGGAATCGTGTCGGCGTTAGTCGCTCAGCCGACGTGCGCTTCCAACATCGCGCAGGTGACGGGCGTTCGCCTCAACCCCACGTCAGAAGGCATTGAAATCATCCTAGACACTGAAGATGGAAGACCCCTGCAAGTCTTCAGCACCAGCTTTGGCGAAACTTTACAAGTTGATGTCATCACCGCTCAACTGCGATTATCGGGGGGAAATGAGTTTCGTCAAGACAAACCGGCTGCGGGAATTGCTTCTGTCACCGTTACTCCTTTAGATAACAACAGCATCCGAATCAAAGTCATTGGCGAGAGGGGTCAACCAGTGGCACGGGTGATTCCTAATGCTGCGGGTCTGATTCTCAGCTTAAAACCCACCTCGGAGATGACGGCTCGCCCGCCTACACCGGCTCCGATAACACAGCGGCCGGGGAGACCCGGAGAACCCTTGCCACCGACAGGGCAGCAGGTAGAGATACCCGCAGAACCTTTGCCACCGACAGCGCAGCCACCAGGAACGCCCGGAGAACCCTTGCCGCCGACAGCGCAGCCACCAGGAACGCCCGGAGAACCCTTGCCGCCGACAGCGCAGCCACCAGGGACACCCGGAGAACCCTTGCCGCCTACAGCACAGCCACCAGGAACACCGACACAGCCACCCGCAACGCCACAGGTGGGGAGAGACGCGATTGAAATCGTCGTCACTGCAACACGAACCGCAGAAAGAGTGACAAACGTGCCACGCTCCATAACGGTGATAGACTCAGAAGAACTTCAGCAGCAGGTAGGGGCATCGAGAAATATCGGGGAAGCTCTGGCAAATCAGGTTCCCGGTTTCGCGCCCCCGACTCAACTTACTACCACTTATTGACAAACTTTGCGGGGTCGCGATGTTTCCGTTCTGATTGACGGCGTGCCACAAACGACCAATCTTCAATCTTTTGGCAGAGAATTTAGAACCATCGATCCCAGCGCGATCGAACGCATTGAAGTAGTGCGGGGGTCCACCGCAATCTACGGCGCTCAGGCTACAGGTGGCGTGATTAATATCATTACTCGTCGGCCAACTGAGGAAAGGCTAACTGCTGTTACTGAAGTGGGCCTCAGTAGCGCTTTAACAAACACAGAAGATGCTCTAGGCTTTAACGCTCAGCAGACGATTTCTGGCCGAAGTGGCAATTTCGATTTCACCGGCACTGTCTCGATCGCCAGAAGTGGAGCTTTTTACGATGCCAAGGGCGATCGCATTCCCTTTTTTGAACTCGGCGGAGATAGCAGCACCCTCTTCAACGTGATGGGCAAAGTCGGGGTAGATTTGGACACCCAACAGCGGCTGCAACTAACTGTCAATAACTATCGGGAAACCCAAGATCCCAATGTGATCCAAGACTTTAGCGTTGACGACCAGGAAGGACGGCAAAAAGCCCGCGCCATCCGAACCGGAAATTTGGATATCGACGGGGAAACACCGGGAAATAAAAGTACACAGGTCAACCTAAGTTACACCAACCAAAACCTTTTTGGCAGCAGCCTTCAAAGTCAAATTTACTACCGAACGAATTCCAATTCAGGCGTTCCTTCCGATTTTCGCACGTCCGATTTCTTTGGCCCATTTCTCGGCGTTGCTCGTTCGCGAGCCGAGAACGAACAAATAGGAGGTAGACTGGCGATCGTCACTCCTTTATCCCGTGCCGAAAATCTTCGATTAACTTGGGGTTCTGACTATGTTACTGAAGATAGCAAACAGCGTTTCGACTTGTACGACCCGGAGAGATTTGACACAAGTGGTGGCCGGGTTTACCGGAAAACCTCCTCGCGTACTTTCGTGCCTCCTTACACTTACAACAGCCTTGGCTTTTTCGGTCAATTGGAATGGAATATTGACGATATCGTCATTTTAAGTGGCGGGATACGTCACGAACGCATCGGGTTAAACGTCAATGATTATACCACTTTTAACGATCGCCAGATCCAAGGAGGCGAGCGCAAATTTAACGCCACCTTATTTAATACAGGGGCTGTCTATAAAATTAATGACACCTTCAACGTATTTGGCAACTTTTCTCAAGGTTTCTCAGTTCCCGATTTCGGGCGCATCCTCCGCCAACCCCCCGATAATTTTGTCGGAATTGAATCTTCGTTAGAAGTAACTCAACCGCAAAAAGTCAACAACTACGAAATTGGCATTCGAGGAGGGTGGCAATCCGTGCAAATGTCGCTTGCCGCTTTTTACAATACCTCCGATCTAGGAGTGAATTTTCAACCAGTTGGCAACACAGGTCGCCTGGAACTAACCCGCGCCCCCGAACGTATTTACGGCTTAGAAGGAACTCTGGATTGGCAACCTGCACGAGCATGGTCGATCGGCGGTACTGCTACTTATATTCAAGGCGAATATGACGACGACAATGGCCGTTCCCTCGCCCTCGATAGCAGCCGAATTCCACCGCTCAAGCTAACAGCTTATCTCCAAAACGAAACTTTGGAGGGATGGAACAATCGGTTACAGTTATTATATTCTGGAAATCGCGATATAGCCTTCAAAGACGGCTCGGATGGTGGCCCAATTAGCAGCTATCTCACATTGGATTACATCAGCTCGGTGAAAATTGGATCGGGGCAACTACAAGTCAAAGTCGAGAATTTATTGAATAATCAATATTTTCCCGTGCTGTCGCAATACATAGCGGGATTTGGCGTGGATAGCTCTAATTATGCAGGGAGAGGTTTGACTCTCAGTGTTAATTACCGGCTTAACTGGTAATTACAACAGATTGCAGGTTTATGAGGTAGATTCAATATCCTCCGTAGGGACACTCCAAGAACCCATTGGTGTCAATTTAAGCTGTTAGTCTGCCAGTCCTCGCACCCGCTAGTCCGCCAGGGGTTGAAATCCCTGTCTAATAGCTAAAGTCCTCTTACATAGGACTAATGAGTTGAAAAGTGTTTTTCTCAGTCCTCATAGCGCAATACGGTTTACTTAAGACGATCCCCCCTAACCCCCCTTAAAAAAGGGGGGGACAAGAATGCCCTCAAAGTCCCCCTTCTTAAGGGGGATTTAGGGGGATCTCCGGGGCATAAATATGTTAAGTGAACCGTATTGCCTCATAGCGAGGACTTTAGCTTTGAGACAGGGAATTCATTCCCTGTCGGACTATCGGTTTTACCTTAATGAGAACAGTTAACGGCTTCGAGGAAAATTTCGAGATGAAGTTCCGCAAATTCGCATTCAAACTGCACTTGTATTTGGGGTTGGTGGTAGGAATATTTCTAGCAGCAATTGCTTTAACCGGCAGCTTGCTGGTTTTCAGCCCAGAAATCGAGCAGTTCTTCAATCCCCAACTCCTGCAAGTCATTCCTCAATCCGAACGGATACCGCTGGAAAATGTCCTGCAAATTGTCGAAAAAGCTTATCCGCAAAATCAAGCTCTTAGTATCTTGCTGTCGCGATCAGCGAGGGAAATCTGTAAAGTTTCGATGCTGTCAAAAAATGAGGAAGTAGTGAGCGTTTATGTCAATCCTTACAGCGGCGAAATCAAGGGTGCGCGCCTTAACAAAGAAACTTTTACAGGTTTTATTTTGACGTTACACGCGGAATTAGCTGGAGGAGAGTTTGGTCATGTTGTGGTCGGTATTTGCGGTCTAGTAATGCTAGGACTAACTTTTACTGGTTTGGTATTATGGACTGGTTGGCGCAATTTGGCTCGCGGATTTTCGATTAATTGGAAAGCTCACTGGCAGCGGACTGTATTTGATTTACATAACGTTTCTGGCATTGTATCGGTTGTTTTTTTTATCCTCATTTCCGCTACAGGAACAGCGATAAGTTTTTATACGCCGTTTGAATCGGCTCTGTATTGGCTAACAAATGAAAAACCCCAGCCAGAATTAATTTCGCATCCCTACTCTGGTAGTTCTCGACAAAACCTTGACGAAATATTGCACCAAGTTAATACCGTTTGGCCGGAAGCTAAAACCACTTTTATTTCTCTGCCTTTGACACCTGAAGCAACTTTTAAAGTCAGGAAAAAATTTCCAAATGACCCGCACCCAAACGGGATTAGCACCATTTATCTCGACCAATACAGTGGCGAAATATTGCGGGCTGACAGTGTAAATTCAGCTTCTGTAGCAAATCGAATTCTCAACTCGCTTTATCCGCTACATATTGGCAGCTATGGCGGAATTTACTTGCGACTTGTACACGCGATCGCAGGATTAACAGCGATCGTACTGTTTATGACGGGTGTACTGATGTGGCGGCAGCGGCATTTGGCGAAATTTTACCGCAAGGAGGCGAGGCAGCAATATGAAAAATTATCTCCACTTAGCCAGCAATGGCCTTGGTTTTAATGAGAGCGGCGTGCGGTTTGATGCGGGTGTCATTGCTCTTCTTCTCAAAAGGTTATTTTTTACCGATCGCTAGAACTTATTGATATTTAGTTTTAATTGTCTGAACACTCTAATACTAAATTATTGATTTTGGCAAGTAGTAATTGATAGTAATTTTTAAAGTAATTTCTTAATTATCATAAGTTTTTTGCTAGTACCCGCAGCGGACTTATCCAGTAAAGCAGCCAATATTAGAGGTTTTCGCGGCTTAGAGTCATGCCCGCCGACCGCAGCGCCCCCAAAATCATCGCCGATCGCCCGCAGGTGCAGCTTCTCAAAAGAACTGATAACTATTTTAAATAAACAAATTTTAATTTTTGCTTGGCATTGGCAGCAGACTTATATTATTTTAATAGCACTACTGCAAATTATTAGTGATAAGCCATTAAGTTGTTGACAATACGGTTTACTTAAGACGATCCCCCCTAACCCCCCTTAAAAAAGGGGGGGACAAGAATGCCCTCAAAGTCCCCC
>ENA-ORBV01001233-ORBV01001233.1-microbial-mat-metagenome-genome-assembly--contig:-NODE-1233-length-57442-cov-9.175665_pt1 | contig 57442 bp, 57 predicted proteins | sample MGYA00237777_ERZ505514 | MGnify/ENA primary metagenome ERZ505514 (study PRJEB26160, sample SAMN06269048) | microbial mat metagenome | isolation source: Oligotrophic lake microbial mat | place...
CTGGGGGACTTTGATCTCTAGCTCCCCCAGAATTGGGGGTTGGGGGGCAAATTTCGGTTGATTTGCGTAAGTCCTGCTAATGTGCAATTAAAGTCGGTTCATCCTGCGGGAAGCTAGCTATATCCCTTAGCCCCAGCTTCGTAAGACCTTTGGTCTATTCCTAAGGCAGGAGAGGGATTTAGGGCTTCGACGTGAGCGCTTAGCCGAACGGTGAGGGTAATTTGCAGCATCTTCAGTTAACTTAAGATCGGTCTACTTATTTTGATAGGAATGCCTAGCATCTCAACCCAAAGGCTAGTTTGCAGAAAGCATATTCTAGCGGTGCATCGGTTTAGTATGTTTAGGAATTCTACTTGTGCCATCTTAAGCTCATCAATAATTGATTTAGGATGCTATATTCATCAGCGATGATGTGAACAAACCACGGGGATAGACTAAAGCGATCATCCTCTTCATAATCATAAAATTGCTCAAGCTACCTTAACGAGGTATTTAAGAATTGGACGAGAATTTCCAGACCTACCTGAATCGGGCGATGCGGATGACTCTGCCAAACGCATATCATACCCAGCTACAGAATATCCAGGAATCTCCTAAGTTTGAACCGCAGCCTGATCAGGGGTTTGCGCCAACCCACTTTCCTGGCTACAGCATTATCACTCCCTCGAAAGGAGAGGAATCGCTAGAGAATCAAGCGCTGTATGACCTATTAGAACAGTCTCAAACCCAGTTGATTAGCGAATTTGGGGCGACTGTTTTCGCTCCTGTTTTGCCTGCCACTTTTCATCTGACCCTAGCAGATTTGATTTGGGACAGTGCCTATCGTCATGCGAAGGAAGATCCGGCATTTGACGCGCAATTGCAAACTCAAATCGCCCACATTTTTCAAGCGTGTCAATCGATTAGTGAAGGGAAGCCTATTCCGTTTCAAGTATTGGGGTTGATGCTAATGCCTCGGTCAATTGGTGTTTGCCTCACTCCGCTTGATGAAATCTCCTACGGGCGCATTTTGAAATTTCGCCGAGCAATTTACCAAAATCACCCTTTGATGGGGTTGGGAATTGAGCAGCAATACTATTTCACGCCCCATATTACCCTGGGATATTTTGGATCGGTGCCGTCGTTAGAAAAGTGTGTTCAACTCAGCGATCGCCTTACCCAGTTAAATCAACCGTGGGTGACGGAGACTCCTCAAGTATTTAAAGTGCATCAGGCAGAGCTTTATAAATTTGATGATATGAGCCACTACTATCGAGAAGAGGATTGGGCAACGTTTAAGCTTTGAGGATCAGGCGTTAACAGATGAGTGAGTTAAACCACCGATATCGCTTTTATCACATTCACTCATCCATCATCTATTGCTCAACTTAAAGTTGATATTCTCCCGCTCAGAGTGGCGATTATTTACTGAGCGGCGATCGCCCAGATCACCGCCCCCGTTGTCAGCAGCAGTAAGATTCCAAATACTCCTGCTAATGGCTTGCCGTTTCCTGTTATCCATGCCAAATTGCTCTCTGGGTAGTGCAAAATTTCGGCAGTATCCAAGCTGGCAATTCCCCAAACCCAGCCAGCGTGAAGCCCGATCGCCAGCCCTAAACTGCCGCCATCTAGCCAGCGTGCTAGTACCAACACCATACCGAGCAGCCACAATCCCGGTATTTGCGGTAGCGCTTCTTTGCCATCCCACACTAGATGTAGCACGGCAAAAATGACGCTAGCAATAATCGCAGCGATCGCTAAAGAATAATCGCGCTGAAGTTGGTTTAGCAAGAAACCACGAAAAATCAGTTCTTCTGTAGTGCTGATCCACAACGCAACGCCCAAGGTTGGCAGCAATGCCGCCATCAATGAAGGAATTCGCTGGGAATCCCACACTAGCCAGCCCAAGGTTTTTAGTAGTCCATAGAGGATGAACAAGCCCAAAATTGCAATGCCAATTCCCCCTAAAATGGAGCCTAAAATGTGAAGATTCCAAGTGAATCCGTAGACCAAAAACGGTTGCTGCTGGAGGTAGGCAAATCCCCATAAAACGAAGGGCGCGATCGCATACAGAGAGCTAACCAACGGCAATTTTTGCTGCATTGTTGGTGTTTGCGTCGGATGCCATTTTAAAACTATTGCTAAGGGAATGGCGATCGGCAGCCATAGCATAACCCACACGCTAAAAAAAGCAGAGATCGTTAGCTTAGAGCTTAAAAAAACCTGTTCAATACTCACAAGAAAATGTCATAAACTCACTGCTTCAGACTGGATGATTCCATTCCTGGGAATCGGTTGGAAGTTTAAATGAAAACGTAGAGAAAAACTCAATCATGCCAGTATCAAAAATCCAAACACATCCAGTAACGCTAATTTTCTTCGTCGGCGCTGGTCTCGCTACTTTCGTTAGAACCTAGCTGAACCAGTTTAATATGCTTATACCCAAGCTTAATCTCAAACTCATCACCAGACTTTAATCCCATCGATAGGGTGTAGGCTGCACCAATCACAATTTGACCATTTTTATGCACACTGACGCGATAGGTTGGCTCTCGTCCGCGCCCATCCTTTGTACCCTCTGGATCGAGCGGCAAGCCGTTCGCTACCAGCACTGCATCATAAAAATCTGTTAAATTGACTCGCTTTTGATCATTTTTGGTGACGGTGTAATATCCACATCGCTTGGCTGTTTCTCGGCGTGGCAGATGCGAAAGTTCTTTTACCTTTTGAAGCAAGGCTTTTCCGGTTAACGGAGCGGTTTGTGTGTCTGCCATTTGTTTCCAAATATCCTTAACGCTTTAGGGTGGTGATTCCAAATAAGTCCAAATTTAGCGCTATAAAAAATATATCCTTAGACCCATCTACCTTTGCAACAATTGCACAATACTTTTACTACTAATATTTTTGAATCACCTTCATACCTTATCAATAATCGCACGAGTCAAAGCTAAGTTTGAAGAGAATTAATCAAGCAAAATAACGTTTTGCTGCACGGTTGAGAAATTCTTGAGCTGATAATAAAGATCAGTGAACTACTTCAGACACCAAAGTCAATGTATGTTGAAGTCGTTTCTGATGAACTTTCGATCGCTTGCTTTTGAAAGAGCGTTTTATTAGGAGATAGATGGTTCTAAAAATTTGGATTTAGCGATCGCGATCGCGCATGACAAATCACGTTTCTACTTTTTGCCCGGATAATCATTTTGCCTAAAACTGATGAACTCATCTTTTCTGGCAGTCTGAAGCAATTGAAAAATTCGGCGTAAGCTCTATAAAAGAAGGTGCATTTGAGCTTGTTTTACGAGACACTAGAAGACATTGCGGTTTTTTCTAACCCATCGAAAACTTTCTGTTTAATTAGAATGCAAGTCATCTTTAAAGTAATTCGGCAATCACCCGGCGCTGCTCCTAAAATTCAGGATTATCACTTACAAGCCGAGCCAAGTAATACGATTTTGGAATGCATTAACCGGATTAAATGGGAGCAAGATGGTACGCTGGCTTTTCGGAAAAACTGCCGAAACACGATTTGCGGTAGCTGTACTATGCGAATCAATGGGCGATCGGCACTAGCTTGTAAGGAAAATGTGGGCAGTGAGTTGGCACGGCTAGAGCAAGCGGTTCCTTTTGGAGAAAAAGTTGACGATAGCACTATTAAAGTTCCAGTAATCACGCTGGCACCGCTGGGAAATATGCCAGTGATCAAAGATTTAGTAGTGGATATGCAAGGGTTTTGGGATAACCTGAAGGCGGTTGATCCCTATGTCAGCACGGCGGCACGGCAGGTGCCCGAACGGGAGTTTTTGCAAACCCCAGAGGAGCGATCGCGGCTGAATCAAACGGGCAACTGCATTATGTGTGGAGCCTGCTACTCCGAATGCAATGCCCGCGAGGTGAACCCTGGCTTTGTGGGTCCTCATGCGCTGGCAAAAGCCTATCGCATGGTGGCAGACTCTCGCGACCAAACCACAGAATCGCGGCTGGAAAAATATAATCACAGCACGGATGGAGTCTGGGGCTGTACCCGCTGCTATCAGTGCAATGCTGTTTGCCCGATGGAAGTCGCGCCGATGGAGCAAATCAGCAAAATCAAATCAGAAATTTTGCAGCGCACTGATGTCCGATTCAATGCTCAATCTAGCCGCTCAATTCGCCATCGCAAGGTGTTGATTGATCTGGTAAAAAAGGGCGGCTGGATTAATGAGCAGGAGTTTGGCTTGAAAGTCGTGGGCAACTCGTTTCGAGATTTGCAAGGCATTGTCAGCTTAGTGCCTTTGGGCGCAAGGATGATCGCGAAGCGTAAGTTCCCTCTTGGGTTTGAGCCATCGGCAGGGGCAGCAACCGTGCGATCGCTGATTGAGTCAGTGAAAAGCCTGGATAAGTCTCAGCAAGTGACAATGACATCCGATACCCCTGAACCCACTGGAGGCTAACGTGAGCGAACCCTTAGACCAATCTGCAAAAATATCTGAACCTGTGAATCAGCCGGAGCCTGCCTTCGGTTGGACTGCTTATGCAGAGCAAATCAATGGACGATTTGCCATGCTGGGGTTTGTGGCGCTGCTGCTGCTGGAATTTTTTACTAGGCAGGGTCTCTTAACCTGGCTAGGATTACGGTGAAACAGGTTGAGTAATTGGCTGCCCAAAGCGATTGTAAACCACAATATCCCACTGTCCATTAGCGCTCGATTGAAAAGCGATCGCGTTGCCATCGGCGCTGATGCTGGGGTGACGAACTTCTGCTTTCAGGTTTTCGGTGAGGTTTCGGGCTTGGCGGGTATCGCGATCGTACAGATAAATATCGGTGAGTCCACCCCGCGCTCCGACATAGGCAATGTGGCGACCATTTTCAGAAATCACTGGATTGGATGCGCTCATATCCAAGGTATTGAGTCCGGGAACCTCTATCAGGTTACGGATCACGGTGTCATATAAATAAATATCTTGACTACTTCGGCGATCGGAGGCGAACACAATGTATCGTCCGGAGATCGCTGGCTGCATTTCAGCAAAAGGACTGTTCAAGCTGCGCCCTCCTGGATCAAACGGAAAGTTCAGCGATCGAGAATTTGCACAGCCGCTCAGTGACAATGCCAAAATCCCAATTGACCAGACAAAACGTTGCACTAAGAAAGGCAGGGGGTAAGGGGCGAGGGGCAAGCGATCAAGCAGGAGGACTAGACGCGGGTTATCGGCGATAGTCGGGAATATCAAGTTCAATGCCAGAGCCGCGATCGATGACTTCAATATCCCACTGTCCACGAGTACCTGTTTCAAACACAATGTAGCGACCATCGGGGCTAATTTTTGGGTTGCGAAACCATCCGCGATACCCCATCGTCAAAATTTGAACTTGCTGAGTGGCTCGATCATACAATTCAATTTCGGGTCTGGCACTATCGCTGGCAATGTAAGTAATGTAGCGCCCCGTAGCGCTGAGGCTAGGAGATTCTGCGATCGCGTCACGTCGGTTAAGGCGAGCGAGGTTCAAATACTGTTTGTTTCGGAGATCGTATAACAGGATAGAACGAGCACCCTCTCGATTAGAGACAAATGCCAGCAATCGCCCGTCTCCGCTGAGGGCAGGCTGCTCATCATTAAATTGGCTGTTTAGTTCTCCAGGTGATAATGGCGCTGTTTCGACGGTACAAGCAGTCATCATGCCCATCACACAAATACAGACGAAAAGGGCTGCCCAAGGATTATGTCGCTTATTTAATCCTGGTTGGTGTTGTTGGGCGATCGCTCCAAACCATCGGCTTCCCATGGCAAGATGCCTCAGATAACAAGACTAGAGTTCGACCGGCTTTCTTAGTCTACTCATCGCTCCAGTTATCCGATTCGTCATCATTTTCAATCGGGCGATAGTCTACATATTCAGCGGAAGACGCAACAGGTTCCTCGTTGCGAGGGCGGCGGGGTGACTCTTGCTGAGGCGGACCAGGCGGACGCGAACGTCTAGGTCTAGCGGCGCTGTCAGTCGGCGGGTTGCTAGGACGGGAATCGCCATTGTTGCGAGTCCGCCTCCTAGAATCGGGCGCTGTTTCATCGTCATACAGCGAATCAGGCGGATCAACAGGCTCACTGGTGGGGCGAGCAGGACGACGACGGGAGCGATCGCCGTTATTAGCAGCGCTAGAACTAGACCGCTCTGCTGAGCTAGGGCGACTATTGGGGCGACGACGAGCGCCTTCTTCATACTCATCGCGGTTGGATTGGGCATCGCGTGTTCCCCGAATTCGCCGGGTTGCTGGACGATCGTCCAAGGTTTCCAGATCATCCAATTCTGCCCGATACATTCGACTCACCGAACGTTCTTCATCGACGATGGGCGCGGTACGTCGGGCTTGTTCCGTTGCCACACCCCGCAGCCGCACACTTTCTACGGCAAAAAATACGGCAGACCCAGTTAACAAAAACTGCCCAAATTGAAGAATTGGATCTTGTCGCCAACCTTGGAAAAAGAGGATGCCACCGCAGAGCAAGGCAACTGCCGCAAAAAAGATATCGTGGTCGCGAGCCAGCTTTGGACGCATGGAGCGCAAAAAGTACAAAGCTAAGCCTGATGCAGCCAGCGTCACACCTAAAACACTGCTCCAATTCAGCCCTACGTTTACCATCGAAAACCTCTCTTAATTACATCCTATGTTAACGACTCACGCCCGAAAATTCCCATGAGATCTAAGGGCGATCGCCATACTCTCAGCCATTCAGAAACTTAATTTAACATTTTAGCCTAATATTGTTCGTTGTAATTTAGCTTGTGCTGCGCTTAATCAAGCTAAACAGGTTGTAATAAATAAGCCTCAATGATCGCCAAATCCGCTGAATTAACCAGGTTTATGGTAATCGGTCAAGGCTTAACAACTTGTTCAAATGATTGAATCAGATCTTAGTAGAAGAGTTTAGAAGCGCTGAACCTTATCTTTTTGGCTAATAAACAGCAGCGCCACAGTTCCAGGAACAAGAATAACAAATGCACCAGCCAGTAGACTCAACAGAAAATTCATTAGTGAAGAAGTCATTGATCCCTAGTCCTATTAAGACGGTTTATCTTTTATTTTAATGGTCTGTCACGCCCTTGAGAAGCGGTTTATCAATTGTTTATTGCTGAAGCGATCGCAGCAAGCCAACTTTTTAGCGCTTAGCCACCCATTTTTAGCGCCTAGCCATCAGAATACTAGCGAATCCCGGTAAGATCATGAGAGATTACTCCATCCTTAGATATTTACTCTCATGACGGCTGTTGCTCTAGCTCCTCTAATTTTGAGTCCCATTTTGGCACTCATGATATTTTTCTTCATTTTTCGGATTGTATTGACTTGGTATCCACAAGTGGATTTGAACCGATTTCCACTCAATGTGGTGAACGTGCTAACGGAGCCGCTGTTGGCACCCTCCCGCAAGATCGTTTCTCCCATAGGCGGCGTGGATATTACGCCGATTATTTGGGTCGGCATTTTTAGTTTGATTCGAGAAATTCTCTTAGGGCAACAGGGCTTGTTAACGATGATGAATCACATTGGCTAATTGATGAATCATAGTGGCTAGTCATCGTTTGCCCATCATCATCACCTGCTCCACAAAATTAGTGTAAACATCCCCTTGCTGAAATTCAGGGGTTTCGAGGATGCGCTGATGAAAGTTAATGGTGGTGGGCAGTCCGGTGATGGCACATTCTCGCAGGGCACGCCGCATCCGCCGAATGGCAGCAGGGCGATCGCTTCCCCACACAATAATTTTGCCAATCAGCGAATCGTAATAAGGCGGAATTTCATAGTCTGTGTAAACGTGGGAATCCATCCGCACACCCGGACCGCTGGGCGGAAGATAGCCGCTAATGCGTCCAGGGTGAGGACGAAAATTTTGCTCAGGATCTTCAGCATTAATCCGGCATTCGATCGCGTGTCCATGCAATCTGACTTGATCTTGAGTCAACCCCAATCGTTCCCCTTGGGCAATGCGAATTTGTTCGGCAATCAGATCTAGTCCGGTGATCATCTCAGTCACAGGATGCTCTACCTGAATGCGAGTATTCATTTCCATAAAGTAAAAGTCGCCCGATTGATCGAGCAAAAACTCCACCGTGCCTGCACCCACATAGTTAATCGACTTCGCTGCTAGCACGGCGGCATCGCCCATCTTTTGCCGTAGTTCAGGAGTGAGAGCGGTGCTAGGCGCTTCTTCTAACAGCTTTTGGTGGCGACGCTGAATCGAGCATTCCCGCTCTCCTAAATGGATCACATTGCCATAGCTGTCTGCCAAGATTTGAAACTCAATATGGCGTGGCTTCTGGACAAACTTTTCGACATAAACCCCAGAGTTGCCAAAGGCTGCTTCTGCTTCCCCTTGAGCGGCTGCAAATAAGGCACCGAGTTCGCCATCTTCCTTGACGAGCCGCATTCCGCGTCCACCGCCGCCAGCCGTTGCTTTAATTAACACGGGGTATCCCATGACACGGGCGATCGCTCGCGCCTCACCTTCATCCAGCACCAGCCCTTTACTGCCCGGAACTATTGGCACACCGACCGCTTGCATCGTTTTTTTTGCGGTCGATTTGTCGCCCATTGACCGAATCGAGTCAGGGGATGGACCAATAAAAGCAATCTGATGGTCGGCGCAGATTTCGGCAAAACGGGCATTTTCTGCCAAAAAACCGTAGCCAGGATGAATCGCCGTGGCGTTGCGGGTGAGTGCGGCTGCGATGATGTTAGGAATATTCAAATAGCTTTTGATGCTGGCAGGTTCGCCAATGCAAACCGCTTCGTCTGCTAACTGGACGTGTAGAGAATGGCGATCGATGGTGGAGTGAACCGCAACAGTGGCAATCCCTAATTCTTCACACGTGCGGAGAATTCTCAGGGCTATTTCGCCTCGGTTCGCAATTAAAATTTTTGAAAATTGCATCTTTATAGTCGTTAATTCCGTATCAGTAGAATAGACGGTTCTGGAGACAGGCTGAAAGTAGGCAGGCTGAAAGTAGGCAGGAGACGAAGTTTATCGAAAAGTGAATGGCAATTCAGATTTAACATTGAATCTTTCTTCCATCTTTTCACCTCTTTATCACTTCTTCACATCGCACTTACACCCATTCTGGAGATGCATCATGATTGGCTGAGCGAGTCCGCCCCAAAGTGGCGTGTTGATGTTGCCCGTCTGAAGCGCGTTTGCCGTCCAAGAGTTGCAGGTGTTAAGTATGGAATAGTAGCCAGTTGCCGCATAAAAACCACTTTGCTGATCTTGACCACTGCCTAAACGTTGTTTTTGCCCTTGAGCATTGGTTTGGAAGGAGCGATCAATGAAGGTCATCATTGCTAGATAGTCCGTTTTGCCTAAGCGCAGACACTTCAATTCTTCATTAGGAGTGTGGGGAATGGTGGGATGACTTTTGACAAACATGGCTGTGGAATTTTGCCAAAAGAACAGGGCGCGCAATGCTTCTAGGGGTTTGACCTGATTCCAATCGGGCGTTTCCATGTAGAAGCGGCGATCGCCCCAACCCAATTGAATATAGCGATCTGCCGCCGAAATTTCAGTTGCTAAGCCCGAAGTGCGTCGTGTCCAGTCATAGGCAGACGTTTTCGCTGGAACAAACAAATTGGTGTGAAATCCATCACTGGAAAGGTAAATGGTGAATTCGCAAGGCTCTCGCTGATCAAAACTCCATTTGCGCGGAGTGAGAACCGCGATCGCCAAAGCTAAACTTCCTGCCAAAGCACTCGCTCCCAAATAAACGAGTCCTTTGCGTAAAATATGTCTGTAGTTCATCCCTCAACCCTGACTCTATCGCCAGCCTAGCATTGTTGTGGAAATGGCGATTGACGAATGCAGAAAGACGAACTCAAAATTCGTCACTCGTCACTCACCACTCGCCACTCGCCACTTGGCACTCGCCACTTGATGCGATCGCGTTTTGCAAAAGGGGCTTACCATAAAGCTACTCTTGCTGCCGAACAGATGACGGCAGATTTTCCACTTATGTTGAACCCTTGGTTACTGCTGGGATCGATTGCTTTTGTGGCGAGCTTTAGCATCAGCCTGCTAATGAATCGTGATTTGGGCGGCGCGATCGCGGCAGGTTTAACTGGGCTGGCGACTGCTTGGGGCACTGCCGCCACCGTCAACTGGTATCGCAACCGCTCCGCCAACTCCCGCATTGCCACGCTCAGACATCAAATTCGCATGTTGCAGCACCATCGAGCCACAGAACAGCAAGCGGTGCTGGAACTGGAAGCCGAAAAGGAACGCATTGCCCAATCGCTGACCTTGATGCAGGATGACCTGCGATCGCGTCAAACCGAAGCACCATCAGCTAGACGAGTTAGCTGGAACTTGGCAGCGACCGAAATCGTTGAATCTCCCGCATATCCGCCCCAAGAAGGGATGAAGGCTTCTGGATCTGCAAAAGCCGCAGAAAATGAGTTGCGCCAATTTTTAGCCGAGGCAGCGGCAACCAAGCAAAAAATTACTGCCAGTCTGAATAATTTACAGGCAGAACTGAGCCAGTTGAATACTCAAACAGCGGAGAATCGTAGCTTTCGCGATCAGTTAGTCCAAGAAATTAATCATCTTTCGCAGCAAAAACAAACCCTTGTCTCTACTACTAAGCGACTGCAATCTGATGTAACCAACTTGGAACAGTGCTGCAACGAATTAAATCACTCCATTTCCTATGTGGAAACGAAAAAGCAAGAGCTAGAAGCAGGATCGAATCCGTTGCAAAAGGCGATGAAGCAGCTAGAAAGTCAGATTGCCGCGCTGCAAACAGAATTGCAGCAGTTAGAAACTCAAGTAAGCGATCGCCACCGCGAAAAAGATGCCCTTGACCATAAAATTTCCGTTCTTGAACAACAAAAAGTTGTCATCACTGCCGCAGATATAAGCCAAACACAAACTCAGATGGCAAACCTCCAGGAAAATCTGCGACATCTGGAAACCCAAATTAGCGATCGCCTACGCGAAAAAAATGCGCTTGATCAAACCATCGCCTCGCTAAAACACCAAAACCAACAGGCTCAAGCGGCTCAAGAAGGACTACAAAAAATAGATAAACAACTCAGCGATCGCCGTAAGGAGAAAGAAGCACTGGAAAAGCAAATCGCCCAGTTGCAAGCCCAAAAAACGGCTCTCCGAACCTCATCCAGCCAGCCTGATCTAGCAACTGCGCCAGAGAACACAACCCCAAAGCTTAACTCCAAAAAACTGGTTGCTCCACCCAAACCGCGACCCTTAGAAAATGGCAACGGAGGGGAAGTGCCGCCCCAGCCTGCTATCTCTAGCACCCCAAAAGCTGTTCCGTTGCAAGAATCTGTGCAGGAACCAGAAGACACTGCGAATGATCTCTCTGACCCGTGGACAAACTTTATGGTGCAGCTTTCAAACTATGAGTTTCAGGCGTTGAAAGCGATCGCCCAGGAAAGTAACCCCCTACGCACCCTCAACACGATCGCCGATGAAAGCTTTACAAGCCTAGATGAACTGCTAGACTCCATTAATCGCCAAGCCGACGATATTGTGGGTGAATCGGTGGTAAATCCCCGCTCTGGGTTCGCACCTCCCGCGATCGTCCGCGAACATCAGAAAACAATCAAAAAGATGATTGAAACCTACGAATATCTAACCGAATAGTAAACTTTAGAGCGTAGATGTTGGGCTTCAGGTATCGGGTTTCAGATGGCAACTGAGCAGCCCACACTCTTATAAAAAACCTTCCTGTTCTAAATCTTCAATTAATTGCAACCCACGCGGATCGCCGACTCGCAGCAGAGAAGCTCTAGCATCTTCCCTTACACCCAGATCTTCATCTTCCACAATGGTTTCTAGCAAGGCATCGATCGCAGTTGCATACACCACGTTAGAGGGCAACTCGCGGCACAACAGCCCCACTGACCAGGCACAATTACTTCGTACCGCAGCAGTTGGGTCGCGCCGCATCGCCTCAATGAGTGGTGGAATGGCACTAATCACCGATTCATAATCCACGGATGCCATTTGGGCTAACGAACTGGCTGCCCAGAGGCGCACAGCCGATATATCAGTCTTCAACGCATCAATCAAGGTTGGTAAAGCACGGCGATCGCGACAGTTGCCCAACGCCCACACCGCGCCCTTTCGCACATAGCCGTTCCAATCGTTGTTGCATTGTGCAATCAGCGGCTCTACAGCGTCATGGTTAGGATTACGACCCAACCCGTAAGCCGCACTCACCCTCACCAGCGGACAGCTATCTTTGAGCAGCCGAATTAAATGAGGAATCGCTCGTTCATCTTGAAGATCGCAAAAAGCCCGTGCTGCCAGCATCCGCTGATTGGATTCTCTCGATTCCAGCAGCCGCAACATTTCCTCTGGATCAACCTTCGGCGCTGACTCTTCATCGAGCGGCTCTAGCTTATCCAGTGGGCTTTCTAGCTCATCCTCTACCAAAAGAGTCAATTCATCGTCTTCGTCATACATAAATCAACTTTAGCAGGATGAAGCCGCTTCACAGAAAACTATTCAGCGATCGCGCCCAAGCTATGGTTTTTGTGTTATGGCACTAATCAGATTGGGTGATGCATCAAGGGGATGCCATCTTGAAAGACCAGCAGTTCTCCTGGTGGAATCACTGTCCAGGTTTCATTGTCGGTGAGGGGAGTGGTGGCGATGATGACAACGCGATCGCTGGGGCGGGTCAATTCTTGAAAATCTACAGTGACATCCTCATCAATCAAATGGGCAGCCGCAAAGGGCGATCGCCGGATGATATAGCAAAGTTTGGTGGTGCAATGGGCAAAAAAGTGTTCTCCATCGGATAGCAAGTAGTTGAAAATTCCGGCGGTGGCGAGAACTTGAGTGATGCTGTTCAACACGGGATAAAGCTGGTCTAGAGGCGGTTTTTCGACAGGGAAGTGTTGCCGCAAAGATTCTAGGATCATGCAAAATGCCTGCTCACTGTCAGTTTGCCCCACAGGACGGTAGTAAGTTCCTGGCTCATACACCAAATCATCCAAGTTGCCGTTGTGAGCAAACGCCCAGTAGCGCCCCCACAGTTCCCGCTGAAAGGGATGACAGTTTTCTAGGGCAATGCCGCCATGGGTCGCTTTGCGAATGTGGGCAATGACATGTTTGGATTTGATTGGGTAGTGCTGCACTAATTCGGCGACGGGAGAGGCGATCGCGGGTTTTTCATCCAAAAAGATCCGACAGCCTAAGCCTTCAAAAAAGGCAATGCCCCAACCATCGCGATGTTCATCTGTTTTGCCACCCCGCGCTGCAAACCCTTCAAACGAAAAGCAGATGTCGGTCGGCACATTGCAGTTCATCCCCAACAGTTGGCACATAATCAAGTAGGTTACACAGCAGAAAAATCAGTGATGGGTGCGATCTCAAGGTGTCGTTGAAGCGATTGGATATCGCGATCAATGTCGTTGCTCCAGTGATCTGCAATCCGGTTTACGAGTTCAAACGTCTGAGAATTGCTAACAACTCAATAGCTCAAGGACGAGTGGTATAAGGATTGCCCTTTCTTATCGCAACTCTTCAAACTCTTCCTCTGTAATACCAATCTGTTTCAAAATTTCATAAAACAACCAGCTACCAATTTCAGCCTTGCCATGAATTGGAATGGTAGTCGATCTCCCATCAGCATGTTTCCAGCGCGCATGACTTCCCTTCTGGCGAACCTTTTCAAATCCCAGCTTTCGAGCCACTTTCTCTAGCTCACTGGCTTTAGCTGGCATTTGCGATGACTAACTCAACATCCCGTGGAAGCAGTTTTCCTGCTTCTAAATATTCCTCTCGAATCATCTCAAACACGTTAGCTAATTCTGCCCTTGCCTCGTCGGGTGTTTCTCCCCAAGCATGGCATCCCGGTATGGCAGGAACATAAGCAACAAATGTACTATTATCGTCAGGTCGCACAACCGTTGTGTAATTTTGTAGAGACTTCATGGCAGAAACTCAAAGACGCTGAGTATCAGTTCAGTTCCAGCATATACCCCATTCCTTTATCTATACCTAGATAGTTTTATACGGTCACATCATAGATCTTCATCAAAGGGATATAAAACAGTTTACATCGCAGAAAAATCGGTGACGGGTGCGATCGCGATTCCCTGGGCGATCGCAGCTTGCAACTGGCGATCGTCCACCGTCACCAAGGGGCAATTTAAACTCAGCGCCAATGCAATATACAGCGAATCATAAACCGCTAGCTGATGCGCCAACCCAATCTGCAAACCTTGGGGTAGCAAGTCGCTAACCAATACAACTTGCAGTGGAAGAGCGAGTAAATTCTCAACGGATTGTGACGCTTCAGATTGCGCCAAATTAAGAAAGCGAACTCTTTTCCATAAAACATTGACACATTCAAGCAAGCAAAATTCCGGGATGAAAAGTTGCGTACCTTGAATACTTTGAGCCATTAAAGCCTTTGTGTTTTGGGTATAAGTATCTGCGATGAATTGCTGAATCAAGACGCTTGCATCCACTACATACCTTTCCGCCATTGTTCCCGTTCCTCTAAAATCATCTCGCTACCCGTTGGCTCTCCCGATCTTGGGATGATCAGGTTTAGGTCGATTGAATCAAAGACTTCTTGAAGTTTTCGAGGATCAGGCATTTTGACAGGCGGGATTGAGCGATCGCGTAGGCGTTCATCCACAACGTTAGCAACCACAACTTTAAGTTCTTCTAATGTCATTTCTGCAACTTTTGGAGATGTCATCACACAAGTCCTTTTAAATCGTTAACTGTTAAAACTGTCCAACTAAGGCAGGTACACACCGTTCACATAACAATGGATGGTCTTCAAACTCGCCCACATGGGTGGAATAGTTCCAGCAGCGATCGCACTTTTTGCCATCTGCATCGACAACACCAATCGCGATCGCCTCAGTTTGCGCCGTATATTTGCCATCGGCTAAGCGATCAGTTGAATCCAGTAGCTCAACTTGAGACGTGAGAAAGAGATAGCGTAGCTCATCGACACAATTTTCATTCAGGCTATCAGATTGTTGGAATGCTGCCAGTGTCTGCTTAAGTCCGGCATCGGGAACATACAGCAGCAGCTTTGCCTCTAGGGAAGAGCCGATCGCTTTGGCAGTCCGAGCTTGTTCCAATACTTTGTTGACTTCAGTACGAATCTCGCGGATTTTGACCCATTTTCCGGCAAGTTCTGGCTGATTCCAATCTGGCTCCAGTTTCACCCAACCTGCTTCAAACACCGATTGGTGCGGCGTAGCGTAGGGCAAAAACTGCCAGATATCTTCAGCCAAGTGAGACAGGACTGGGGCGATCGCCCGTGACAGGTTTTCTAGCGCCACCCAAATCACCGTCTGGCAACTGCGACGACGCGGAGAGGTTGCGGAACTGATGTATAACCGATCTTTGGCAATATCCAGATAAAAGTTAGACAGATCGACTACACAGAAGTTTTGGACGGTTTGGAAGAAGCGGAAAAACTGGAAGGTTTCAAAGGCATCGGTCACGTCGCTGAAAACCTCGGTAATCCGGTGCAGCATATAGCGATCGAGTTCTGGCAGGTCAGCATAGGGCACCACATCTTTAGCCGGATCAAAATCATGTAGGTTCCCCAGCAAAAATCGGGCAGTATTGCGAATCTTGCCGCGCACATCCCCCAACTGCTTCAAGATTGTTTTGCCAACTAGCACATCTGAAGTGTAATCCACTGACGATGCCCACAGACGTAGCACATCTGCACCATAGGCAGGGTCTTCTTTCTGGTTTTTGCCGCCATTGATAATGCCAGCCGGATCGACGACGTTGCCCATGGATTTGCTCATCTTGCGCCCCTGTTCATCCAAGGCAAACCCATGAGTTAGCACGGTTTTATAAGGTGCGTGACCATTCACCGCTACGCTGGTCAACAAACTAGATTGGAACCAGCCGCGATGCTGATCCGAGCCTTCGAGATATATGTCGGCAGGGTATTTAAGTTTTAAGTTTTGTTCGCGCAGCGTCTCCGTAGCTCTTGCTTCCCGCAGGGTAGGAGATATTTTGAGTTTTGAGTTTTCTGATAATTCAGAATTCAAAACTGAGAACTCAGCACTATTTAATACCGCTGCCCAGGATGAGCCAGAGTCGAACCACACGTCCATGGTGTCGGTGCTTTTGCGGTAGGTTTTGCCGTTGCTGCGGTAGGGTTCGGGTAGCAGTTCCTCAATGGAGAGTGACCACCAGGCATCGGAGCCTTGCGCGGCGACGATCGCTTGCACATGGGCGATCGTCTCCTGGTTCATCAGCGGTTCATTCGTCGCTTCGTCGTAAAACACGGGGATGGGTACGCCCCAACTTCGCTGGCGCGAGATGCACCAGTCCGATCGCTCGGCAACCATTGGCGTGATCCGGTTTTCGCCCTGAGCCGGAATCCATTGCACCTCCGCGATCGCCTTCAGCGCCTGATCTCGAAAGCCTTCCACCGAGGCAAACCATTGTTCCGTTGCCCGAAAAATGGTTGGCTTTTTAGTGCGCCAATCGTAGGGATATTTGTGTAAATAGGGTTCTTCTTTGAGCAGCGATCCGGCTTCGCGCAATGCCTCAATTACTGCGCCATTACCGTCACCCAACACATTCAGCCCTGCAAAAACTCCGGCTTCTTCGGTAAAGTTGCCGTTGTCATCCACGGGCGACAGGATGGGCAAACCGTAGCGTAACCCCACCTGATAGTCTTCTTGACCATGCCCTGGTGCCGTATGAACCAAGCCTGTTCCGGAGTCGGTAGTGACATAATCGCCGCCGATTAATACTTCACTGTGGCGATCGCATAAGGGATGGCGATAGGTGAGATGTTCCAGAGTTTTGCCCATTGCCGAGGCTTGGGGAGTTAAAGTCGTGCCGAGGGTTTCGGAGAGGCGATCGATCAAATCTTGGGCAACTAATAGATATTTGAATCGCCCCGGCGCATTTTCACCGACTTCCACCACGGCATAGACCAGTTCTGGGTTAACGCTCACGCCTAGATTTGCTGGGATTGTCCAGGGTGTGGTCGTCCAGATGGCAACGCCGAGTTCACCCAAAAATGGATCAAACGGCATTTGCAGCGCGGCTGGCAAACTGATCACCTCAAACGCGGCATAGAGCGATCGCGAGGTGTGTCCTTCGGGATACTCCAACTCTGCCTCTGCCAGCGCCGTTTTAGAACTAGGACTCCAATGCACAGGCTTGAATCCGCGATAGACATAGCCATTCAGCACCATCTGCCCAAATACGCCAATCTGTGCCGCTTCATACTCAGGCTTGAGCGTCAGGTAAGGGTTTTCCCAATCGCCCCACACGCCATAGCGCTTAAAGCTTTCCCGCTGTTCATCCACTGCTTTCAACGCAAATTTTTTTGCCTTTTGCCGCAGTTGCAATGGAGTCAGCGATCGCCGTTCCTCCTGTTTCATTCCTTGCAGCACTTTCAGTTCGATCGGCAATCCATGACAATCCCAACCGGGCACATAGCGTACCTTACGCCCTTGCAATAGCTGGTACTTATTGATGATATCCTTCAAAATCTTGTTCATGGCGTGTCCCATGTGCAGCGACCCATTGGCGTAGGGTGGACCGTCATGTAGCACAAACACCTCACCTGGATTTTCCCGCGACAGGCGTTGATAAATCTGGTGTTCTGCCCAAAATTGCTGAATTTCAGGTTCCCGCTTCACGGCATTCGCCCGCATATCAAAGCGGGTCTTGGGCAAGTTAACAGTGTCTTTATACGATCCGGGTTCGGTTACAGCCATGATTTAGATGAGTTTTCTAAAGAAATACAGGCGCTTGTAGTATTTGTAGTATAACAAGCCTGTCGAATGAACGGTGTGTAGCTATTATCTTGGACAAACCGGACATCTTCAAGTTGAGTAATCCAACCCTCTGTTTGGTCTACCAAGTCTCAATTGTTAGTCCGTCTACATTCACGAAATGGGCATCATTTGTTGCTAGAGTCCATTGATTTTCGACACATTGAGCAGCAATCCATAGATCATTTTCGGGAATCGGCTTACCTTTTTGTTTCAAATTGAGGCGCATCTGGTAATAGGTTACTGCTGTTTCTCGTCCCATTGATACAACGGAGCAGGCACTAATAAACTCCAAGTAGCGAGTCAGGTTATTTGCAGCACGGGCAGAGTTGGCAGCACCAAATAATAATTCACCAACAACGGTAATTGGCAAAATCACGATCGCTAATGCCAGCACCTGTTGAACAACCGCTGGATCACCGTTGAGATACCGGACTGCAACCGAAGTATCGAGGGCAATTTCACCAGCCATTCGTGTCAACCTTGCTAAACTCTTCTGCAAGAACTGCTTGGATTTCTGCGGCTTCTTCGTTGCTGAGAATGCCTGCAAATTTTGCTAGAGGATGGATAGATTGAGCTTCGGACTCGATCGCTAATTTGACTTTGCTGTGTTCAACTAATCCAGTTACAGTTTGCAGTGGACGAAATACACCATTTTCATACACTGCTTCGATAGTCTGTAATTCAGCCATGACTTCTATTCTGTGGAAGATAACTCTAGTGTAGCGATCGCACTTACAAATCGGCTGATAACTTATCGTTGGGCAACCCGTCGTTCTGTTTCTTTTTTGATGGCTTTCAACGAGTCGGTAAGGGCAGTTTTGTAGATCTTGAATACTAGATTGCGGGGCACCAAATCACCTGGATCAAAGGTGACTTCTTGCGTAATTAATACCTGACTTGACGAAACGGGTTCTAGTTTCCACACACCAATAAGCGATTTAATATCACCTTCTTTTAACCGAAAGTCAATTTGCTTGGGATATTGCTTTGATGCCGCCACGACTAACCGACTTTTCTGAGTAAACAAAAAGACTTTGACTGAATTCACTTGCTCAAATACGGTCTGATTGCCACTTGTCTCTAAAATTCGGCTGGATACTACACCGGGAAGAAAGTCCTTGAAACGGTTGTAGTCAGTCAAGACTTTCCAGGTGGTATCGACGGGTGCAGTAATCAGAACGCGCCCAATATAGCGACCATTATCACCGTTCACGACAGCGTTTCCGGCTTTTAAGCTTGTTTGCTCTTGGGATGGTAAGCGAGATAGAGAACTGCCAGGTTTTGGTAGAGCTTGGGCAGATAGAGCAACAGGCAGGCTGAGGGCGATCGCTGAAGTACAAGCCATGAAGGGACAATTTTTCTGGGAAAAATTCAGCATTAAATTTGTCATAAGGGTTAAATAACTTTTGTCTTCATGGAGATGTAGAGTCCCAGTTTGGCTAGCGCGATCGCTTTCAAGGGCTTAACCTTAGCGCAAGCGGTGATCGACTTACATAATCTCGCCCAAAGATACACCCAGCCAGCCGTGGAAGAGTTGCTCTTGTTTGCGGGTGGGGCGATCGCAGGGGATGAGTTGGAAGCGAGTTGGGCGCGGCTCTGCCAGGGTTAACGCCGCTTGGCGCAATTCGTCTTGATGGAACCAGGCGACTTGCAGCAGATCGCCGGATTGATGGTCACGTAGGCGATCGCTCAATTGGTCAGCACTCACGCGGATGCCATTGATTGCCAGCAGTTCATCACCGGCATCGATGCCAACCTGCTGAGCCGGAGAGCCACTTTCCACAAACTTAATCACGTCACGACCGTGTTCTGTTTTGAGGGTGAGACCGAGAACCGGAAGGCTATCATCGCGATCGAGCAGAAGCCGCATTCCAAACGGTTCCAGATATTGGTCAAACGGCAGTTCTTCTGTGGTGTTGAGATAGCGCTCGAAGAAATCGCTGAGGTCGGTGCCTGCCACGGTTTCAATGGTGTGCTGAAGTTGCTCTGGTGTGAAACCAATTTCGGGTTTGCCAAATTGCTCCCATAACAGACGCAGCACGTCATCAAACGATCGCTTGTTACTATGGCGAGATCGAATCAGTAAATCTAGCAGCAACGACACCATTTCGCCTTTGAGGTAGTAAGACATCTGGTTATTAGGGCTGTTAGCATCCTGCCGATACAGCTTGACCCAAGCATCAAAGCTAGATTCTGCCAATGGCTGCACTAGCCTTCCAGGCGTGGTTAGAAAGCGACTGATCTCCTTGCTAAGCGCATTGAGATAGGTGCGAATATCATAAATTCCGGCTCGATAGGGAATGATCAAGTCGTAATAACTGGTTGTGCCTTCGCTAAACCAGAGGGAAGGCGTGTAATTTTCCTGTTCATAATCAAAGACTTCTAGCGCTTTAGGACGGATGCGCTTGACGTTCCACAGGTGAAAAAATTCGTGGGCGACCAGTTGAATGAAGCGATCGTATTTGTCTTTGTTGCGAAAACCAAAGCGCTGATAGATGAGGGAGCAACTATTTTTGTGTTCTAAGCCGCCAAAACCATGGGATGAGAGATGCAGCAAAAACAGGTAGCGATCGTAGGGTAAGCCACCAAACAGATTTGCTTCGACTTGAATGATGCGTTGAATGTCGCTAATCAGGCGATCGCTTTCTAAATTGCCCTCCCGCCAAACAGCAAGCTGGTGAGGTTTTCCAAGTGCTTCAAACTCAAAGAGTTGGTGTTTGCCAATCTCAAAAGGACTATCGACCAACATATCAAAATCGATCGCTTCAAACGTATTAGCAACTCCAGAAATGCAGGGCAGGGATGTGGTAACTTGCCAATCGGGGTTAGGCGGGATGATCTCCACCTGAATCGAATGCTGCTCATATCCAGGAATGTAGAAAAATAGCGCGGTGCCATTGAAGTAGCCATGCGTGCCATCTAGATGGTTCGTGCGAACTGAGAGTTCATTCGCATAAATCTGATAGCGGATTGTTAGGGCTGTGTTGCCTTGAGGAGAGATTTTCCAGTGATTTTTACCAACTTTATGCCAAGGCAAAGGAGACTCGGCGGGGCTACTGGCGCTAAAGTTTTGCAGATGTCGGGCATACTCTCGGATTAGATAGGAACCGGGAGTCCAGACGGGCATTTTTAAGTTGAGTGCTATGCCTGCTTGCCAACCGTTTAGATGGAGCGTCACTTCAAACAGATGAGATTCAGGTTGTGGCATGGCAACCTGATAGTGTATCTGGACGGGTTGAAGCACTGGTGCGATCGCGCCCTCCACATTTTCATCCAAGTATGAAGAGGGTTCAGATTGTTCCGAGTCATCAAACTGCCTCTCCGATTCCAGATCCCATGCTTCTCGATTCATTAGTAACAGCGCCTTTTGGAGAGCGGATGATAGTGCTTTACAAGGAGATGCCCTAAACTTTGCCTGCCAAATGCATCAGTTGCTTCATGTTTACCAAATGCATGGACTGATTTGCTGGATCAATCTTGATCCAGCCTTTGCTATCCAGCTTTTCCATAATTTTGGACGTTTCTTCTACCCCAATATCGCTAACATCTGCCAAATCTTTGGGTGGAATATTAAAAATCTCAGTGCCGCCATGGGTGCCGCTATTGAATTCTTGCCCATAATTTTCACCGAGCGCAACCAGGGTGTTTGCTAGCTTTACGGCAGGCGGTTTATGGCGTAACTGAAAACGAATGTTGGTCTGTCGCAAACGCCTCACCATTAGCTGCAACATCCGGTGATGCAACTGAGGATCTTTGAACAGGGTTTGGATGAACCGTTGGGCTGAAATACTGATTAGCTTAACGCTAGACAGGGCGCTGACATCAGTCGATCGCGGCGACTCATCTAAAATTGCCATTTCCCCGAAAAAATCGCCCTTGCCTAAAATGGCTAGGGTGACCACGTTATCTTCTCCAGCACCCGACAATCGACGCACCTTAACCCAGCCAGATGCAATAAAATACACCGCATTTCCCCAAGCGTCTTCCATCAACACTGCCCGATTAGCAGGATATTCATGTTCAACAGCAACAGAAAGCAGCAGTTCCAGAGTTTCTGGGTTGGCTGCCATTAACAGGGGGAAAAGCTCACTAAACGCTTCAGTCTGCATGAAGAATGGTTGAAATAAAATAATGGAGCGATCGCACTCGTCCGGTCACTTAATTTAAGCATTCCCAAAACTATATCGATGCATAAAAGCAAAGCTAAGTTAAGGAAGCTACTAGTATAAACAGTTTGCAGGACGCACGACGATCACTTTTTCGTAGCCATTTTCACAGCCGCTTCTAGTTTTGGTCGGAGGGCTGCCACACAGTCTGACCAACCAATCAAAATCGACTGACGATGAGTGAGCGTATCGGGATCAATGGCATCGATCGCATCGGGTGAAAACTGGATCGGCTCTCCTTCCAAGGTGCAGCAAGTGAGTCCTGCGGCTTTTGCCAGCGCTAATGGACCGGCTGTATCCCATACTTTGACTCGTCCATTCAGGTAAAGATATAGCCCCGCCCTTCCGGTGATCACTTCCAATACCTTTAGCCCAAAACTGCCAATGGAATAAAACTCTACATTGGGAATCTGCTGAGCGATCGCATCTCCATAGCGCGTTTGATCGCGATGCCCAATCATCATCCGGCATGAATCGGCTGAAAAATTTTGAGGAGCGGTGATCAAAGGCGTTGGTGCCCCATCTGCCGAAGTTTGAAACAGCCCCCAATTGACCCCGCCATAATACAGTTGGTCATAAACAGGCGCATAAATCCACCCGGCGATCGGCTGATGGTTTTCTAACAAGCCCACCATGACGGAGTAGTTGCTGCGACCCTGAATAAAATCTTCCGTGCCATCCAGGGGATCAATGCACCACAGTCGATCGTACATTTGATAAAACTTTTGACGCGACTGAACGTCTTCCTCTGTAATCACCCCATCATTGGGAAACAGATGCGAAAATGCTGCCGAAAGTTCTGCGTCCAGTGCCTGATCGATTGTCGTAACGTAATCTTCAGGTCCTTTTTCAAAAATCTCGAACTCTTTATTCGCCATCTGAATAATCTGAAGACCGCAGTGCCGCACGATCGCGCGAATCTGCTGGTCTAACTCTAGGGAAATTGGGTTCATAACGAGGAGAGATTGCACGGCATCGTTGTCTACGGTTCATATTAGTCTGATAAACTAGCGTTTTAATGCTGGCAGAAATAAGTAAAGTCGCGATCAAGTCTCTTACAAAAAGCGCTTTACTGTCAGAAGTATCATTCTGCTGCACTCCGTGAATACGATGATAGGCGAACTGATCGGTGCACGCTACAGGGTTATTGAGGTTTTAGGCTCCGGTGGATTTGGGCACACCTATATTGCAGAAGATACGCAGCGTCCTGGCAATCCTCGCTGTGTTCTGAAGCATTTGACCTTCAATAGCAGTGATACTGCTATTTTGCAACAGGTCAGGCGGTTGTTTCAAGCAGAAGCCGAAACGTTAGAGCAGCTAGGAAAGCATGACCAAATTCCTCGGTTATTGGCATATTTTGAAGAAAATCAGCAGTTTTATTTAGTTCAAGAGTTTATTGAAGGGAACCCGCTTAGCACTGAACTGGCTAGAGGCGCTCAATTGAGTGAAGTTGAAGTGGTTCCTTTGCTAGAAGATCTGCTAGGCGTTTTGGAATATGTTCATGCTCAAGGGGTGATTCATCGAGATATTAAACCTGCGAATTTAATTCGCCGTCGTCAAGATAGCAGGCTGGTTCTGATCGATTTTGGAGCCGTTAAAACGATTAGTAATACCGTTGCCGAAGCGGCGGGTGAAACCAGCTTAAGTATGCCAATTTATACCACTGGCTATGCCGCTAGTGAGCAATGCTTGGGGCGACCCCGCTTCAGCAGTGATTTATATTCTCTAGGAATGGTCGGCATTCAAGCCTTAACGGGTTGCCATCCAGCCCACCTGCCCCACGACTATGGAACGTCTGAGCTAATTTGGCAGGATCAGGCGATCGCCAGTGACGAACTCGCCGCCGTACTTGATAAAATGACGCGGTTTCACTTTATCGAGCGCTATCACTCTGCCAGTGAAGCACTACAAGCGTTACGGCAAGTGATTTCGACGGCTCCGACGCTGTTGACTACTGCGCCAGCAGAAATCTCTAATCCGATTACCTTAATCAGTGAACCCGCTGTGGAGAGCGAAAATTCTAGTCAGATAACTCGGATGTTTGTGACTTCCAACAAATCATCCCTCGCACGAATGGGGCTTGCGATTATTGGGACTTTGGCAGTTGCAATCTTAGTTCGCAGTTTATCTGATTCGCCTAACAATTTGCCGTGGCAAGTGAGCCGGACGGCACAATCACTAGACAATCTAGACCGCGATCGCATTAGCACGGGCAGCAAACAGCTTAATCGGTGGTCATCAAATCCCCAAAAGCAGCAAGGAATTGATCAAATCGCCGCAGGTAATTATGACAAAGCCATTACTGCATTAGAATCTGCTCGTGCAGAAAATCCTAGCGATCCTGAAACCCTGATTTACCTTAACAATGCCCGCATTGGCACCGACAAAGCCTATTTAATTGCAGCAGCCGTGCCGCTGAGCAATACACTGGATTCTGCTCAGGAGATTTTGCGGGGTGTAGCCGCTGCTCAAACTGAAATCAACCAGGCGGGAGGAATTAAAGGTGTGCCGCTGAAGGTGGCGATCGCAGATGACAGCAATCAGCCAGAGATTGCCCAACAGGTGGCGGAGACGTTGACAAAAGATCCCAACCTGTTGGGAGTCATTGGGCATGGCACTAGCGACACCAGTTTTACCGCTGCCCAGGTTTACCAAGATCAGCAACTGGTGATGATTGCGCCTGTGAGTTCAGCCATGAAGCTCGGAGAGATTGGCGACCACATTTTTCGGACGATGCCGACGGATCAGCAAACTGCGAAAGCTCTAAAAGACTACATGGTCAATGTTTTACGAAAACGTCGAGTGGTCATTTTCTCTAACCCAAATAGTCAATACGGTCAATCGTTAACCAGAGAGTTCAAAACGGCACTGGATTACAGCGGTGTGGCAGATGTGAACGTAATCGAAGAAATAGACCTGTCTCGACCCGATTTTGATGCTGAAGATAGTGTGAATCGAGCGATCGCCAACAAAGCCGAAGTGATCATGCTGGCACCGGACAGCGAAGTGATGGATAAAGCAATTCGCGTGATTGAAAGTGCCAATCGACGAATTCCCATTTTGGGTGGAGATAGTATGTTCACTCCACGGGTTCCTAAAATTGCCAAAGAGAAAGCAGTGGGAATTGTATTGGCAGTGCCAGTAGATGTAACCAACACGCCATTTTTGCGGCAGGCAACAACACTTTGGGGGAAAAGTGACTTGATTAGTTGGCGAACTGCGCTTGCCTATGATGCAACTCAAGCTTTAATTAAAGGATTAAGCCAATCTCCAACGCGTGATGGGGTTTATCGTGCGCTATCGGAACCTGATTTTTCAGTTCCCGGAGCAAAAGGAGTGGTGAGTTTTCAGGTGAAACGCGATCGCGGTCAAGCACCGAGCTACATCACCGTGGCACCAATCACCACAGGCTCTACCAAGCGGTATCTATTTACCCCGTTAAACCCGCGTTCTTCCAGTGCAGCCTCACCCAGCAAAAAATAAAAAAGTATGAAATGCAGGGTTTCAATTCAAAAAAGGACATATCTGCTGATATGCCCCAACACTGACTGAGAATTTTACAATCATCAGTTGCAGGACTTCTTATAGACAAATACCAATATTGGTGATCTTGCTACCACTGAGATCACTAATACCGGTAGCTTTGTTACCATTGCCTGCCCAAACCCAACCTGCACGAGGACCTGTCACTTGAAGCCAGACTAAACCATCACTGGATTTGCGCACATTCAGAGCAGTATCGAATTTTTCACCCGGTGCATAGCCGACTCCGGCAATTTTGCTAGTTCTAGATGCTTGGGAACGGAGTAAAACCCCGTTCGTTTTAACTAGCGTAGGGGTTGGCAAAATTCGCCGACAAACGGGAGTTGCCTGAGCGAGTTCAACGGGTGCAGCTTGAGCAGATAGGGCTTGTGTTGGCACCGCGATCGCCAAAGCCGAAATAAAGACCCAACTTGCTTTCTGAATATTCATGCAATATACCTCACACCAAAAAAAGTATTCGCATCTAGCCTATCAGTTGAGTTTTGGGATGTCACTAATTCGATTTAGGGGTGCCCACTTCTAAAACAGCGGGTGTAGTCGGTTGGGGAGCTTGCTGCCGAAGGCGGTCTGCCTGCTGTTTACGAAAATTAGCAGTTTCCTGATCTAAACTTTCCCGTTTACCAGATGTAAATTCTTCAGCGCTAACAGAAGGACCTTGCAGTGCGCGAAGCATCATATTTGTAAAGCTACTGGTGGCATCCCCAGACTGCCCAGAGAAAAAGTTGGCATCATCTTTTACCCGCGAGTCTTGCAGAGGGGCAGCGATTTGAGCCTGAACTGAAGCAGCCGTGAAGCAAGGAATCCCTGCGGCGATCAGCCCACCTAGAAGAAAGTAAATAGAATAGCGAGTGGATGTCAGTATTGATTGATTCATTTCAGGCTGTCTCCTCCAGTGGTTGCTAGCTATGACGATCGCGTCCTTATTTCCCCCTACTCTAGCGTGTTCCTCTCAAGACAGCGCTCTTAATAATCTCGAAGATTTTAGACTGAAGGATTTTCTGGTGATGGGATGCCAGAAGCAATGATGCGATCGCATTCCACCACAGAATCTCGCCGCTCCATCGCAGCCACCAACGCTTCATAAGTAACCCAATGAGTTTCCAGTAAGGTTTTGGCGCGCAATACAGAAAGCCGCTCTTTTTGCTGACGATCAGCAGGGGAAAAGCGAATCTGGGTTAGCAGGGCGCGCAGTTTGCCGCGATCGTCATCGCCCCCTTCAGCATTGCCATAGACTATCGCTTCAGCGGCACCCCCTGCCATCCAAATAGTGCAGAGGCGATCGAGCAATTGTGCCGATAGGGTGCCCTGTTGCAATTCTGCATCCAAAACCTGCGTATCAAACTGAACGCCGCCCTGCCCTGGATGCCCCTTTTTCAAAGCTTCCCAAGCGCTGAGGGTATAGTCTGTGACGGGAACGCCCAACTGACGAGCCACCAAAAAGTGTCCCGCTTCATGCCGAATAATCCGTGCCCGATGTTCCGCAGAAAACCCCGCCAGCCAATCTAGCATCAGGGTAGAGCCGCGCCCCTGCCAACTTAAGGTATCCAGTGCCGCCAATCCTAAAACGCTTGCAGTGGCGATCGCGGGCACCACCGGAGACAATTGCACCAATGGTCCCAACAACGCGGACATGGTGACCACAAAGATAGAAATGGCAACCAAATTAAGGGAAAGTTGACTCATTCAGGCAACGCTACAATCAAGGATTACATAAATACTACTCCATGCGTTGACTTGCTAGAATTGAAAGCCATACACACTTTTAAGTGGTTGAGTGCATATGAGGCAGGTCATTGTGTATCGAGATGAAGACGGCTACTGGGTTGTAGAATGCCCAAGCCTCAAAGGTTGTATTAGTCAGGGTAAGACTAAGGAAGAAGCCCTGGCAAACATTAAAGAGGCAATCTTAGGCTATGTTGCCGCCTTAGAAGAAGATGGCTTACCTGTTCCACAAGATACCTTTGAAACATTCCTAGCGGTCGTGTGAGTAAGCTACCTACCATTTCAGGAAAAGATTGCATAAAAGCGCTGCAAGCAGTGGGTTTCTACCAGAAGCGGCGAGAAAACAGTCATGTCATCCTCCGGCGAGATCAGCCGTTTACTCAAGTCGTTGTCCCAGATCACCAGGAACTAGCGAAAGGCACATTGCGAGCAATTATTCGAGATGTTGATCTGAGCGTGGAGGAGTTTGTTGCTTTGTTGTAGGGTAGACGAGCAGGGAGACCATGACGACTTAACAAGTTGGGCGATCGCGAGAATACTCGACCAGCTTGTATAACCAATACCGGATCGCTATTTTTTGCCCCGCGCTTTATAAAACGTTTCGAGGCTGGCGCGATCGCCCACAAAGCGCCAGTGCCAGGGTTCATAACTCACACCCTGCTTATTATTTTTAGGAAACGATAGCTCAAAGCTGTGAAACGGGGCATTTGCCTTGAGCCATTTGAAGGCAGGCGTATTTTCAAAATCTGGGCTGAGGTTGGTGGCAGGCACAGCGCCATCGCCAATATCCAAGGCATAGCCTGTATGATGCTCACTGTAGCCGGGAGGGGCGCTTACCTTTGCCCGTTCAGCGGCGACCTGTCCCCGTTCGGCTTTCTTGCCAAAAAAGAGATAGTCCTGATCGGTGAGAGTGCGAAAGCCAGAGAGCGGCATGAGACTCACGCCTTCCTGTTGGGCGGCGGATTGCATCTCTTGATAGGCTTTGGCAGCGGCTTTTCGCAGTTTAATCGAGCCATCGGCAGCAATAGAGCCTAACTCGCCTTGAGTGGCTTCTGCATAGCGAAAATGCCCTAACATCGCGTCTGTATTCACAGATGCCGTTGGGGAGGGAGTCGGGCTAGCACCTGCTGGAGATTGAGCAGAATTGGCGGCGATCGCAGTGTTATCAGACTGGGTTTGCTGAGAACGCTGAAATTGTACTGCCACCAAAACACTGGCGGCGATCGCGATCGCCCCAAGCGTTATCAACCCTGCCCTCAACATAGATCGATCAACTGTAGTCGGTGCAACACTTGGGGTGTCGCGCAGCGCAACCGGAATATCGTCTGGCAGATGTTTAGTAACATCCGAGGAGTTGTCTGGTGCGCTAACCTTATCCAAACGTTTAACCTCTGCTTTATTGAGCGTCTGTTTAACAGGCAACATCTTAACATTAGGAACTGTAGACTGGGATCGCATTTTTAGCTTTGCTGAATGCAAGGATGATTTTTGACTGTAGATACTGTATTGCGCTCAGTGAATTAAGCAGAAGTAGCCAGTAATATCGGGTCAAAGGGTTTACCCGACTTACAGCTATTCTCAAATGAATCCACCACGCTTACAAATTATGTAAGCCCCCTAAATCCCCCAATTTTGGGGGACTTTAACTCTTGTTCCCCCAATTTTGGGGGGCTAGGGGGGCAAAAACGACTTAAGCACCCCAAAACAGATGCTCAAAAGCTTGTGCATCACCGCTCCCACTCCCTGCATCTTGGTCTTGCCCTTGGCTAAAAGGATTTCTCGCCGCTGTGCGATCGCCTCCATCAATCTCTGCCTGCCTACTGCACCAAAGATTCCAATCTGGCGGCTCGATAACGCGATCGCTGAAGCTGACACCGTTTGTTCGACTAAGGGCTACTGTTGGACTTGAAATGACTTGAGTATAATTTCAGAATATGCCAACAGTTTTACGGGTCGGTTCCTATCGCTTCTACTTCTGCGGTCACGAACCCAACGAACCACCGCATGTAAACATTGATCGCGATGACTCAACCGCCAAGTTTTGGTTGGAGTGGATCAGCTTGGCAAAAACTATTGGATTTGGGGCAAAAGAACTACGGAAATTGCAGGGAATAGTGCAAGAGAACCAGGAACTTTTATGGGAGGCTTGGCACGAGTATTTTGGCGATTCGAGCGGACGAAAGAGTTAAGAATGTTCACTTTACAGAAGAAACCATTAGCGTTGACTTAGTGGATGGACGAACGATTACAGTCCCTTTAGCTTGGTATCCAAGGCTGCTGAATGCCATGCCTGAGCAATGTGCAAAGTGGCAAGTGTGCGGTGGAGGCTATAGTTCCACTGGGAAGAAATAGATGAAGACCTCAGCACAGAAGGAATGCTGAGAGGCGCACCTGCACCCAATGCAGCAATGACAACTTAAATACTGGATAATTCAGAGTCCAACATTTTCAGGCGTTGCTGAATCTGGGGATGATTTGAAAATATTGACCCTTGCTGTAGGGGCGTTTCGCGAAGCGCCTCTACGAAATTCATCCCTTTAATCAGCAACGCCAGATTCTCAACTTGGCGGCGGATATCTTGTTTTATTCAACACCTCCACCGCCAATCATGCCACGTTGCTTACAAATCTCACACCTTCTCTGTTTAGGGTGGCAGTTCGCGATCGCACTCAAAGATTCAACCCTACTCTTCTGGAATCGTGCGGTTGTTGTAGAGGCTCATTGCCTTTTCCACGCCTTGCTTGAGGCTGTATTCCACCATTTCGGCGGCGAGTTTCACCACATCTGCCACGATCGCGGCTTCACTGGGGGCAAATTTACCTAACACATGAGAAATCGTATCTTTGTCAACATCGGCGTTTTTGGCGCTGCCGATGCCGAGCCGTAAGCGGGGAAAGGCTTGAGTGCCAAGATGGGCGATCGCGGATTTCATGCCGTTGTGTCCACCAGCGGAACCAGACAGGCGCATCCGCAGCTTGCCCACGGGCAAATCCATGTCGTCGTAGATGATCAGCACTGATTCGGGTGGCAGTTTGTACCAATCCAGCACGGCGCGAATGGATTGCCCAGAGTTATTCATGTAGGTTTGGGGTTTCAGCAGCCGCACTTTGGCATTGTTCGCTCCCAGCCCTTCTCCAAACAAACCTTGATATTTTTTTTGCTCCGATAGACCAATTTGCCACCACTTCGCCAGCAAATCCACCACTTCAAAGCCGATATTGTGGCGGGTGCGATCGTACTTGGCACCCGGATTGCCCAATCCCACAATCACTTGGGGCACCAGTGGGGATGGGGTTGCATCGGTCATTGCTGCTTAACCCAACGATTCACTGGGTTGTTCTGGGCAAGAAGCGACAGGCTCAGATTCCACTGGCTCAGATTTTGCAGGTACAGATTCCACTGGCACAGATTCCACCATGGGCACCTCTGCTTCTGGCGGTTCGGTTGCAGCGGCTAGGGCTGGCGGGTCGGGTTCTTCTAAAGTCGCCTGCATGGGTTCTTTGACGATCCGCTCAACTTGTTCGGCTTCCCGTTTAAACTCGCTTTCAAACTCTTTTGAGGCATCTTGAAAGCCGCGAATCGCTTTACCCAAACTGCGACCAATTTCAGGTAATTTTTTGGGTCCAAAGACGAGCAGCGCTAAGGTAAAAATTAGTGCCATTTCTGGCAAACCAATTCCAAAAACGTTCATAGTGCTGACTCCTACAGGTCGGTGAGATTGGGAAACATTTGCCGTGTCAATCCGTCAAAAAAGGTGAATAGACATCCAAACAAAAAATTTCTCTGGGTGAAATATCGTCCGGATACGGGGTGCGCGTTGGGCAATAGTTTGGATATGTCGAAGCAATTAACCACTCTCTAACTCTAACTTGATATTATGCATACTTCATTGAACCTGCGTTTGGCGACGCTGGCTACGTTTGCGCTGGGTTGTTTGGGTCAGGCGACTCCCGCGATCGCCCAGTCTATGTTTGGTCAACAAGAAATCGACCCAAGCCGCTTTGTTGCCGTTGCCTCTCCCTACGGCGGAAACGCCCATCAACTTCTGATCATAAAACAGCTTAGCAATGTTCGCTCATGTTGGAGCGAAAGCGGCTCTAGCCCCACGGTGATCAATCCACTGCTGGTAGAGTTTGATTTTACCGATATTTGCGGACGCAGCACCGACAGCAATGGCTACTCGGTGCGGGTTGGCGGCGAAGACCTAAACTGGCGCTACAGCTTTCGGGTGGTGAAACGAAATGGAGATTTGCACCTGATCGCGGCACCGAATATCGATCGCTCATCGCCAGAACTGCTGATTGCCAGAACGCGAGGCTATACGTCTGGCTTTGCCAAATTTTACTTTGAACCGGGCTGGCGCGTCACCGAGCGATCGTATCAAGGCACATCCGTAGGGCATGTTTACCTGACGAATAATCAATCGATCGCCAGCTTAAATGCCACCGCGATCGCATCCCGTCCCGTATTTACTCGTCCAGTTGCCGCTAATCCTAGTAGCCCTATTTTTGTTAATCCCAGTTCCAATAATTCAGTAGTAACGGTTGCACCTATATCCATTGCGCCCATATCCATTGCGCCCATATCTACGCCATCTGTGCAAGCGCCCCGCCCCGCTGCACCTCAACCTAAAAAGGTGCAAAAGCGCCGCTCTAGCTGGTTTCAGCAATGGTTTGGATGGTAGGATTAGAGGACTGAACAGGTATAGAAGGGACGCTGTGGACTTTTTGGCGTTGGTGAATGGAAGTATAGTTTGCCCTCACCCCAAACCCTTCTTCCTAGGGAAAAGGGAGCTAGAAGTCTTGTTCCCTCTTCTTTTGGGAGAGGGCAAATTTAGCGATTCATAGATCAATTCAGCAATATCGACTTCTTCACCCTTTACTACTCAACTCCTTTACCTATCAATTATTGTTTGAAGCGCCGTTAGGATCATCTCTCCGTTCAAGCGATCAAACTCGATCTCAGCCGACGGCAAAGCTCAACGGTCAAATATCAAAACCCATTCTCAGCCACGCGATATAAAACGTTCAAATAATTGGATTATGCTGCTTGTCCCTCGCTGCGGGCAGATAAAACACTACATAATTGCCCACCAGCACTGTCCGCGAAATCTGCTCAATTTTTTAGAGGATGGCTGAGCAGTATCACGGTTGTTATGCTGTTGGCGAAGTTGTGCAAAGCACTACGGCATGAAATGGAGTGAAGCATCTCGCACAATCATTTAGATCTTAGATCCTACGGGAAGTGCGCTACAGATGACAATTTTGGCTTTTAAGACATCCTCCTTAGAAAATTTATTTGAATGTGTAGATTCTGCAAAGTTTTTTAAGGAGGAGAGTTTGGTTTTACAGGCATGTTTAGGATAGGGACAAGAATAGAAGTGACTCTATTCAGTTCTCGCGATCTGCGACATTGCAGGATAAATATGTGGATAGCAATATTTCTCAGGGCATCAGTTCTAACGTTCCAGACATCGCTTCAAACATCGCTCCAGAGATCGTTATCCCCTTTCGTCGCTTACTAGCCGTTGGAGAAACAAAGCGGGGTGGTCTAATTCTCTGCAAATCTCATTATGCTGAGTTTGCCGGTCCGGGTGCCGCGATCGCCTGCCCAACCGCACCGGGTTATTCATCCATTATTGCGATCGGTGATCCAGAACTCCTTGAGGTGATCAATCCTAGCGATCGCCAACGCGCCTACAGTCGAAGAATTCAGTGGGTGCGCTGGCTACAAAAAATTGTGTTTCATCCAGATCCAGTGCAACGGGCAGAAAAGCTATTTTTAGGATTTGAAGAATTTTTTAGTGGCGAAGTTGTGTCACAAATTTCTGATGAAGCCTTAGCATTACTCGCGGCGGTTCTGCCACAAACGATTTCAGCCGTGCGATCGCAAAATCGCCATTTTGGGCTAGGCGATAGTTCCAGACATGGGAATGGCAAAGCGGTGCCTATTGTCATTTTGAATGGAACCACCTTGCAGCCCATCAAGTGTCCTTCTGCCCAACATCAGCGGTTAAACTCCTTACAGCCATTTTTAGATGAATGCGCCACGCTTGCGAATTCTGTAAGCTCCCTCAATCCTCCACTTCTGGGAGACTTCGACTCTAATTCTTCCCAAAATTGGGGGACTAGAAGGGCAAAAACTGCTGTAGGAATTGCCCTAGAGATCAGCCCGTTGCCTCAGAGTGCCTAGAGAACTGCTACGCTAACGGCATGGTTATTCAGTATCCTCCTCGCCAAAAAGATTTAGAAAACCTAGTTCAAAAGCTAGGGTTATCGAAAACTGCACCGATCGATTGGCGGTTACTAGATTTAGCCCTAACCCATTCCACAATCTCAGCTACGGCAAACTATGAACAGCTAGAGTTTGTCGGAGATGCGGTGATTCGATTAGCAGTGGCTGAGTTTTTGTTAGAAAGTTACTCTAAGCTGCCCGTAGGCGAATTTGCGGCAGTTCGATCCATGTTAGTCAGCGATCGCGTCCTTGCTCGACTTGCTGCTGGCTATGGGCTGTCGCGCTATCTTCTAGTCAGCAATAGTGCCCTCAACGATAAATTAGGCGAAGAATCGCGGCTGGCAGAATCCTTTGAAGCTATTTTGGGTGCCTTGTATCTCAGCACACACAATTTCTCACTCATCCGTCCCTGGCTTGATGGTCAGTTAATCCCATTAATTGACGAAATTCGCGCCGATCCTGCCCTGCAAAACTACAAAGCCGCACTGCAAGAGTGGACTCAAGCGCATCACAAATTACTCCCTACTTATCGTCTCACTGAATCAGATACCTCAACCTTGCCTCACCGCTTCACGACAGAAGTGTGGCTGCAAGATCAATGCATTGGGCAGGGCAGCGGACGATCGATTAAAGCTGCCGAGCAAGCCGCCGCTCAGGTTGCTTTTTTCGCTGTTTGCCTACCCCAACGCGATCGCAGTTAGTTGATGCTCCATCCACCGCGTCCTTTTACCACCGTGGTTTTAGCGGTCAGCTTAGATGGCAAGATTGCCGATCTCCAGCGTTCTCCTGCCAGATTTGGCTCTGCTGCCGATAAGCATCACCTAGAAGCACAAATTGCTAAAGCCGATGCAGTCTTGTTTGGTGCAGGCACATTGCGCGCCTATGGGACGACGCTACGCATTTCTCACCTCGAATTGCTCCAGCAGCGCCAAGCTCAAAATAAACCGCCTCAGCCGATTCATGTGGTCTGTTCTGCTTCTGGCAACATCAACCCTGAGATGACATTTTTTCGGCAAGCAATCCCACGCTGGCTTCTGACAACCGAGATCGGTGCCCAGCAATGGGCAGATCAAGACGGGTTTGAACGGATTATCCAAGCGGAAGATGCATCCGGCTTAGTGGATTGGCTCGCCGCCTTTCAAACCTTGGCAACGCTGGGCTGCGATCGCATTGCAGCTTTAGGTGGCGGCGAACTAATTGCGAGTTTACTCACTGTTGATTGTATTGATGAATTTTGGGTTACCATCTGTCCACTTGTTTTAGGTGGACGCACTGCCCCCACCCTGGTCGAAGGCGCAGGCTTTCTAGAAGCGATCGCCCCTCGACTAGAGTTAATCGAAGCACAAACCATCGACCAAGAAGTATTTTTACATTACCGAATCATCCGCCATTCTTTCCCCTAGTTTGAATGAGATGTATTACGCTGTATGAAGTTTAATTATGTGAGCAATGCTCGAACCGCTAAAGCCCCACTATTCACTGACTTGGGTCAATCGCATTGCAGACATTCCACAGGCTGATTGGGATGCTCTGGCAGTTCCGCTTAAAACTCCATTCTTTGAATGGGAATGGCTGAACAACATGGAAACCTCTGGTAGCACCACTGCCCGCACTGGCTGGCTGCCCAACCACTTAACGATATGGCGTGAGCATCCGGCGGGTAATCTGACCCAACGCAGCCTGATTGCCATTGCGCCTCTCTATGTGAAGGGGCATAGTTACGGCGAGTTTGTGTTTGATCAGCAATGGGCAGAATTGGCAGGGCGTTTAGGCATTGAATATTATCCCAAGTTGCTGGGCATGTCGCCGTTTACGCCAGCACAAGGCTATCGGTTTTTGATTGCGCCCGGAGAAAACGAAGCTGAGTTGACCGGGCTAATGGTTGACGCGATCGATCACTTTTGCGATCGCAACAACATCTCTGGCTGTCACTTTCTATATGCCGATCCAGAGTGGAAACTGGTCATGGAGCGACACGGGTTTAACACTTGGCTACACCACAGCTTCATCTGGCAAAATCAAGGCTATCAAACCTTTGAAGACTATTTGACCGGGTTTAATGCCAACCAGCGACGAAACATTAAACGAGAACGCAAAGCCGTTGAAAAAGCAGGATTGGTACTTAAAACTTGGAACGGAGACACCATTCCAGAATCGTTGTTCTCCCTGATGTATGCCTACTACGGTGATACCTGCGATAAGTTTGGCTGGTGGGGCAGTAAATATCTGACGCAAAAGTTTTTTGAACAGCTTTACCCCAACTACGCCCATCGCGTCGTTTTTGTCGCCGCCTACCCTGAGCATGATCTCCACAATCCTGTAGGCATGTCCTTTTGCCTCACGAAAGGCAATAACCTTTATGGGCGCTATTGGGGTTCATCCGATGAAATCGATTGTCTCCACTTCGACGCTTGCTACTACACGCCAATCGAGTGGGCAATTAATCATGGCATTCAAACATTTGACCCTGGTGCAGGCGGACAACATAAAAAGCGAAGAGGCTTTCCCGCAACGCCTAACTACAGCCTGCATCGTTTCTATCATCCCCGCCTCGCTCAAATCTTTAGCACCTACATCGGCGAGGTGAATGAAATGGAACAGCAACAAATAGAAGCCATCAATCAAGATTTACCCTTTAAGCAAGAAAGCTCATCAGATGATCTTGCATCCCAAAGATTATTAGAACTTGAGAAGGAAGAGGTCTAGATCAGGGCGTTGCTTAATCAAGATATGAATTTGAACTTGTCATCCTGTAGCTAGCTGCCCCTGGGATATAGAGCATCGCGACCTGAACTATCTATCGAGATTGCAAGCCTGCGGCAGGATTCGCCAACGGTGCATTCAAACTGACAATTCATACTTCTGATCAGCAATGCCAAATACCTCAGATCGACTCTCCCTCTGCTGCGATCGCTTCTTGCAAAAAAGCTTCTGCTGCACTTTTATGGTGTTTGCCATCCATCAGGCAACTCACCGCCATATCGCCCATGACGTTGATGGATGTGCGGCAGCGATCGAGAAACCAGTCCACGTAATTAAAATCGCGATGTACTCGGTCGGTAAGCCAACGGAGGAAAATACTAGCGTCATCGTGACCAACCCTGCTTCAGGAATTCCCGCTGCACCCACCGAGGCGAAGATTGAGGTTAGCACGACAATTAACTGCTGGGGCAACGACAACTGCACCCCAATCAACTGGGACACAAATAATGCTGCCATTGCTTCATAAAGCGCCGTACCATCATTGTTAAAGTTACTTGCCCACGAGTGCTCCTAAAGAGGCTGAAGACTCTCGCAGACCGACTTTCTGAACCAAACCCTCAAAGGTCAGAGGCATAGTCACTGTGGAAGAGGCGGTGGAAAATGCAGTGGTGAAGGCATCGGTGCCGCCTCGTAAGAATTGTTTAGGGCTAACCCAAGAGCCAAAGTGGACTCGCGTCACATAAAAACAAGCTTGTAGAAAAAGAGCAAGCAGAACGGCAATGACTAAGCCACCTAATGCCTTAAATGGTTCAAACCCTTTGAGGGCGATCGTCCGCGCCACAATGCCAAACACAGCAAAGGGAATCAGCGCAATTACCCAATGCAAAATCCGAATCACGGCTTCAAGCAGCATCGTTAGAACATCCTCGATCGCCCGATATTGCGATCGCCCTTGTTCAATCTGGATCGCCTTTAAGCCCCGTAGCGCAATGCCAAACGCTAGCGCCACAACGATCAGTTGAATCACATTATTATCATTCAGCGGCTTGAGAATCGATTCGGGAATGGTGTCTCTCAGCGAACTCCAGGGATCGAGCGTTTTATTCGTATCCATCGTGCCAGACGGCGGAGCCATTTGCCCCCAAGTGCCCGGTTTCAAAAGGTTTGCCACCATTAGCCCGATGAAAATTGCCATCAGCATGTTGGTCAACAGCAGCCACACCAGTTTTCGCCCCGATCGCCCAGGGATTTCGGTCGTCATAAAGGCGTGCAGCACTGCTAGCAAAATCAGCGGTGTTGCCAGTGCCCGCAAGGCTTCAGCACCAGTTCGCAAGGAATTGCCAGGTGATTGATCAACTCCTCATGGGTGGATGCATAGCCTCCTAACAACACTCCTGTAGTCACTGCCAGCACAAGTGCAATCAGGATTTGAACATAGAGCGGTGTTCTGCTAAATAGCCGAAATCCCTGTCCTGATTCACTCATGGCAGCATTCCTTGGATAACTATTTCACCAGTATGCAGAACTATTTGGCGATCGCGGCAAATGCTGCAATTTTTAGATAGATTTCAATGTAAAAAGACCAATAGGGTAGTGTGATCGCTGTGCAAGCTTTGGGAAAGCAGTTGCCTTTCCGACCGATGCACGGTTGTACGAGAAAGCCAGACGAGCATTGGTCAGAGTTGTCCGCCAGCATCAACTCAAACTGCGGCAGAGCGACGTGCGCTTAGGCAAGCAGGCATTATTTTGGCAGAGTCGCTATGCATCAGCGCGTCAAGGCAAACGAGCCAACGCGCAGACTCGGAAACTGTGAACTTACTTGGGATGGGTAATTCGTGACATTGAGCGCAAAATGAGTGACATGCCACAAGCGGTGCAATCATTGTTGGAGATTGTCAAACGAATTCATCAGCAACAACCCAAAAACAGTGGCAGATGGTCGTTTGTCGATCGTAAGGGCAACAAGCAGTGGGTCTGGCTTGCCATGAATGTAGCCACTCGTGAGATTGTCGGGTGTACCATTGGCGATCGCTCTGGGCATTGTGCAACTGCTTTGTGGCAATCCATGTAAGAAAGACTTTATCGTTCTCAAAGAAACTGGAGAATCACACTGGTGCGATTTGGAATTTTATTCATCGTTACAACGAACTGATACGTTTGCAGTCGTCTAATCTGCTAAGAAAGCCTGTTTATTCTTCAACCTTTACAAAATAGGACTACCCAGAAGAATATTGGCAAAAACCAATCGTCAATAAAGTAGAACTATCAATCTAATCAGCAGAGTAAGAATTCCAACCGTACCATTGAAGAGCAACGACTGCAAATCCTAGATTTGCTTGAGCAAAACCCCAGCCTTAACCCTTATCAAGAAGAAGCCGTTTCTAAAGCTTATCAATTAGGCTTACTGTTGGTTGGGCGTGAAACTTCTCTCGATCCCAAGGAACTTCCGAGCCAATGTCCTTACACCCTCGATCAAATCCTAGATGCCTCTTTTCCTGATGATCTTGAATCGATATAAGTGCAGCGATCGCGTTCTTGCCCAACACTATAGCTTTACCACCAAAGAACTCGACTTTTCTCCATGTCATCTACCTCTCTCAATCTGCAAACCACTCCCCCAGATGATCCTGCCTATCCGACAGCACTAAAAACCTGTACTGCCTTCAAAAGTGTTCCTTCCTTGAACGCGATTGGCAACATGGGTCTACTTTCACAAAATTCGATCGCCCTCTTTTGCTCCGTCCAATGCCCCAACGACCTCATCCTCAAAACCTATGATCTTGTCCAAGCCCTGCGCGATCGTGGAATTACCATCATCAGCGGTTTTCACACCCCGATCGAACAAGATTGCCTCAAAATTCTGCGGCGCGGCACTCAAGCTATGATCCATTGTCCTGCCCGCAGTCTCCATAAAATCCGCCTCTCGCCAGAGCAAAAACAGGCAATTGGCGAAAATCGCTTACTTCTAATCTCGCCGTTTAGCGCCAGCTATCCTCGTGTCACGGCTGAACTGGCTGAAAAAAGGAATGAAGTGATTGGGGCGATCGCGCACACCATTTTTATTGCCTACGCCGCCCCTAATAGCAAAACCCTAGCCTTTGCCCAACGCCTGATGGCAGCAGGAAAATGTGTAGTGACCTTTGATAGCTCTAGCAACCCATTGTTACAAGAGCAGGGCATTGCTGGTTTGGGTATGGATGCGATCGTGCGACGTTGCTTAGAGTTTGACGATGAGAGTTGAGATCGCCTGCAATCCATCCGAACCCAACAGACAACTCGCTTGTTTGATCATGCCTACTATTCGGCATTCAGGCATCTCTTCAAGCCATGTATCCATGCTTGTAGAAATAGCTTGAATGAATTATTTGCCAAGGTCGCGGCGAAATTGTTTTACCACTTGGTCAAGCCCAACGGCGCGGGATGCTTTGAAAAGCAGGCGATCGCCACTTTGGGCTAGCGTTTTCAACCGTTCCACTAGTTGTACTTGACTAGTAAAGCACTCAGTCGGAATTCCCGCAGCACCCGCCTTGATCGCAGCGGCTTCGAGCGGATCGGCAAGGATCAGCAGATAATCGACCTGAAGCTGCTGAGCCGTTAACCCAACTTGTTGATGAAATTCTAGCGATCGCTCCCCCAATTCTTTCATGGTGCCCAACACTGCAATGTGCCGTTTGCCAGGGGTTTCCATCAGCAAATGCAGAGATGCCAGCATAGATTCCAGCCCTGCATTGTAGGTTTCATCCAAAATTACGATGTCATTTGGTAAATCGTAGCGTTTGGCGCGTCCACCTGGAAGCTCTACTGTGATTCCTTGTGCCAGCGGTGACCAGTCTAAAGCCAACGCTTTAGCCACCGTTAACGCTGCCAGATAATTGAGGGCATTATGGCGACCCGGCAGGGGCAAGGGGAAATCGATGCTATCGACTCGCAGTGTGTTTACGTCGATCAAGTGCCCGTGAATATCTCCCCCTTCTAGCCCAAACGTTAGGGTTTTACCTTGCCAAACGTCGGCGGCTGTTTTGAGTAATAAAGGATTGTCATAGTTGAGAATGGCGATGCCGTCAGCGGAAAGTTCGGCTAGGAGTTCGCATTTTGCTTGGGCGATCGCGAGTTCCGATCCCAGCCGCTCAATATGGGCTGTGCCGACGTTAGTAATCACGGCAATGCTAGGTTGAGCAATTTTTCTCAGCAACGCAATTTCTCCTCGCCCTCGCATCCCCATTTCCACGATCGCATAGTCATGGCTGGCATTTAGTTCCAATAATGTTTTGGGCACCCCAATCTCGTTATTGTAATTTGCCTGAGTTTTTAAGACCTGGGATGAACCGGGGATGGAATGCGAGAGAACGGCAGCAATTAGCTCTTTGGTGGTCGTTTTGCCAACGGAACCCGTGACAGCAATGACTGGAATGGTGAATTGACTGCGCCACCAGTGGGCGATCGCCTGATATGCCACCAAGGTGTCCTCTACTTGGATCAAAGGAAAGGACGGCTCAGCCAATTGGATGTCGGAGTATGCACTCAAAAATCTCTGGTCTACAATTGCCGCGATCGCGCCCTTTTCAAAGGCTGTCGTCACAAATTGGTGCCCATCAAATTGCTCACCGCGCAATGCCAAAAACATTTCCCCAGGTTGGAGAGAGCGAGTATCTGTGGCTATCCCTGTTGCCAAAGTCGTTAATGCGCGATCGGCTACATGGAATGGAGTAGCGTTTAGCAAATTAATAAACTGAGTCAGGGTTGCTTGACAGGGCATAGGGCGGCAATTAAAAAAGGTCTAGCTGCCATTGAACGCCTAACCCCTCCCCATTGGCAAGGCTTTAACAAAAAAAAGTGGAGAGAAGTCTCCCTCTCTCCACATCTCTCACCTCATCCAAGCTAGTTGCTGGGTTCCATAGGAATCACATCCAACGAGCTTGAAACTTTAAAATGTTGAAAATATGATCTTCTGAAGTTAAGAATAAGTATCTCAAAGCCCATATTTAAAACTTCAACAATCAGCCAACAATCAAGTCTCAAAAGCTTCAAGGTTCTAAGTGACATCTATAGATTCGTATCAAGACATCCCATAAGCACCGATGTTTTCTCCAGAAAATAATTTCTTTACAGTTCACTTATGCGCTGACCCGAATATATACGCAGAGATTGTCACCTGCAACCCATCCCAGAACTCTTTACAGTACCTTTATCTAAGTGGAAACTCTAGATTGGATTAAGCAATCCCAAGAAACCCAGTGAGGAGAAACCCAGCGAGGCGGTCATTTCCTTTTACTATTACTACCTGATGTGCAACTAAGGTCAGCCCACCCTGCGGGAAAGTCGCACATCGCATATCACTTCATAAACAAACGTACTTTTATCACCCGTCTTTTTAGCTGAGTGAAGTTATGTAGGATAGATTACGTTGATGCTTACTTGCTCCCTCAGCAATTTTGTCACGCCACAAAAGCTCTTTGCATGACTCAAGATAATCAAGACGTATCTTCCCCGCCCTCCATTCCTTACTCTCCGCCTGACTGGTTGCGTTTGCAAAAAGCGTTATCAGTTGAAGCCGATCGCGGGTTTAACGACTTGCAAGGCAAAAAACATCGGTTCAGCGAATTTCTCAGTCTTTCTTTAAATCAGCCCCCCGAACCGCTTTCTTCGGATGATCAGCGTCGTTGGCAGACACTGGGTAGTCAGTTCACTACCTATTCTGAGATGAGCTTTGCCCAGCGTCAGCACCTCGTGGCAGACACACGACGTTTTTTGCATCAGGCAAGGCAAACCTGGGAACACAGCAGCGACAGAAGCGGAGAAGCAGGGAGCAGCAATCAGACAACAACTCAAAATATTTCCTATGGAGACGCTGCGCGTGGACAGAGCCAATCCAAAGGACTTACAAAACTCCAAATATCTCCTACGGAGACACTACGCGAACCGAACTCCAAACTCGTTCGACTGAGCGCTCACGCCGAAGTCCAAACTCCTGCTTCCTCCGCACTTTTGAGCTTGGATCAAGCGCTGACTTATCTATCTGGTGTCGGTCCTAAAAATGCAGAGAAGCTGGCGAAACTGGGGCTTTTGACCGTGCGAGATTTGCTCTACTACTATCCGCGTGACCATATTGATTATGCCCGTCAAGTGAAGATCCGCGAGTTAAAGGAAGGAGAAACTGTAACATTAGTTGCATTTGTGAAGCTCTGCACTTGTTTTAGCAGTCCGCGTAACCCTAAGCTGACGATTTTAAACGTGGTGGTGAAAGACAATACTGGGCAGCTAAAGCTGAGTCGATTTTATGCCGGGAGTCGCTACAGCAATCGCGGCTGGCAGGAGCAGCAAAAACGGCAGTATCCGCCCGGAGCGGCGATCGCGGTTTCAGGGTTGGTCAAGCGCGGCAAGGAGGGCATGACAATTGAAGATCCAGAAATTGAAGTGTTGGATCACTCTGGCGGTGAGATTGACTCGCTGAAAGTGGGGCGACTGGTGCCTGTCTATCCGCTGACTGAAGGAGTTGGCGCAGATTTAGTCCGGCGGACAGTGGTCGCGGCTTTGCCTGCAATCCTGCAACTTCAAGAAGCGCTGCCTGATTCTTTGCGATCGCAATACGAATTGGTGGGCATTCATCAGGCGATCGCCCACATTCACTTTCCCCCCGATCAAACTGCCCTCGCCGCTGCCCGTCACCGGTTAGTATTCGACGAATTCTTTTATCTGCAACTAGGCTTGCTCAAACGCCGCAAAGCTCAGCAACAGATCCAGGCAAGCGCGATTCTTGCTCCTACCGGAAAATTGATTAACGAGTTTTATACTCTGCTGCCGTTCAAATTCACCAACGCCCAGGATCGTGTCGTCAATGATATTTTGAACGATCTACAAAAAACCACCGCCATGAATCGCCTGATTCAGGGAGATGTGGGATCTGGTAAAACGGTGGTGGCGGTGGTTGCCATGCTGGCAGCGATTCAATCGGGGTATCAAGCGGCGATGATGGCTCCGACCGAAGTGCTTTCCGAGCAGCACTATCGCAAGTTGGTCGGCTGGTTCAACCTGCTGCATTTGCCTGTGGAACTGCTGACCGGTTCGACCAAAGCCGCTAAACGCCGAGAAATTCATTCTCAGTTACAAACTGGCGAATTATCGGTACTGGTGGGAACCCATGCTCTGATTCAGGACTCGGTGATTTTTCAGCGATTGGGACTGGTGGTGATTGATGAGCAGCATCGGTTTGGGGTGCAGCAGCGGGCACGACTCCAACAAAAAGGAGAGCATCCTCACACGTTGACCATGACCGCCACGCCGATTCCCCGCACGTTGGCGCTGACGCTGCATGGCGATTTGGATGTCAGCCAAATTGATGAACTGCCACCCGGACGAAAACCGATTCAAACCACGGCTCTGGCAGGAAAAGAGCGGATGCAGGCATATGATCTGATCCGGCGAGAAATTGCTCAAGGGCGGCAGGTCTATGTGGTGCTGCCTCTGGTAGAGGAATCGGAAAAGCTGGATTTGAAATCGGCGATCGCAGAACATCAGGAACTACAAGAAGCTGTTTTCCCCGAATTTCAAGTGGGGTTGCTGCACGGGCGCATGAGTTCGGCTGAAAAAGACGCTGCCATCAGCCGCTTTCGCAAAAATGAAACCCAAATTCTCGTTTCCACGACGGTAGTTGAAGTAGGTGTGGATGTGCCCAATGCCTCCGTCATGCTGATTGAACACGCCGAACGGTTTGGTCTATCTCAACTGCACCAGTTGCGGGGTCGGGTGGGGCGGGGTGCCGATCAAGCGTTCTGCTTGCTGATGAGTAGCTCTCGCAGTGAAACGGCTCGTCAACGGCTGAAGGTGCTGGAGCAATCCCAAGATGGGTTTTTCATCTCAGAAATGGATATGCGCTTTCGAGGTCCAGGTCAGGTGTTAGGGACGCGCCAATCAGGATTGCCAGATTTTGCTCTAGCAAGCTTAATCGAAGATCAAGCGGTGCTGGAAATAGCACGAGAAGCCGCTGAAAAAGTAATTGCTGAGGACGAAACCCTTAGTCGGTGGAAATGTCTGCAACAGGAACTAGACTACCGCTATCAACGCTTAATGGGTGGCGCAATTTTGACTTAAGTTAGGTGCTAAGTTTTAGGTGCCAGGTTTCGGGTTTCAGGTGCTAAGGAGGTGTTAGGCGGGTGAGAAAGGCGATCGCTCAGGCTTGGTAAATGCGCGAAGGTTTGGTAGGCGTGGGATTGAGGCTGGGAGTTGTTTCTTTTATATCTGGGACAAGTTTTGGTAGTTTGAGGTAGTAGTGTTGCGATCCTTTTTTGCAGATGGCAATGGTTGAGTCTTCCGCTTCAAAGCTGTAGAGATATTGATAGCCTGCTCCGTGCTGATAGCAAGCCGTTTGGACGGATATTGAGGGAATAGGAGCCGCGATCGCATTCCCGGCTATGAGTGCCGTGATGGCAAGGGCGATCGTCGAGAAAAGTTCACTCTTCAGTTTCATAGCTTTGCCCCTTTTAGAATCAGTGAATGGTGTACTGACCTTACAGATGGCAAAGATATTTTTATTCAAAAAAACGCGATGTGCAACTGATTCGACCTCATCAGGTCTAAGTATTAACAGCAAATTAAAAAATGATCGCCCCTCACAATCCATACAAACTTTTGAACCAGGTCACAAAATTTTGCGATCGCGGATGAGACGGTTCCAAAATCTTTTCCGTAATGGCATCTCTAAATTTCTGCCCTGGAGGTTTTTGCCAAGCTAGCCAAGTGTAAATATTTGCTTTGTCCTGATGGTTATCGATAAAGTTTGCACCTCTATTTTTTGCTTCGCTCACAACTTCTTGAGCATAAATCCAAAGCTCCTCTTTTTTATCTGGAATCAAGAATACCAAAAACGTTTCTAACATTCCACGAGATTGATTATCTGGCATCATCCACACTCCGAATCGGATGCCATCTGCCACCGTATGAATTAATCCAGTTTCCGAGAGAGTGTCAGGTATATCTGGAATGCTAGGCAAACAAGCATCCCGCAATTCTTTCCAACGAGCTTGGGGATCTTGATCGGCATCGATCACAATACCGAGCGATCGCAAACCAGAATTTTGTAATTCTGTAGAGATTACCTTTGGTTTCAAAATATTGCTGTATCCCTCTTGTGGTTCAATCCAAACCGGGTAATCTTCGGGTTTTTTTGACCAGAGAACGCCATTATTTTCCATCAAGTGGGGAATTATTTGTTTCTCTACATCCGATTCAACAAGCAGAAGATTTGGGCATAAAGGGGGGCGCGGATGAAGCTGCTTTTTTGCCATAAACTATCGCACCTCAATCCCTCGTTCAGCCGCAATAACAATTTGATCGGCATCAAAAATAATGCTTTTATTCTTGCCTTTTTCTATCCGATGAATAGAAATTTCATCTTCAGCAATTTGTTCAGATTCAATGAGTTCAGCAAGGCTCTCCCAACAATCTCGACTATGTGTTGTTGCAAAAATCTGCACATTAGACTGTTTAGCCGTTTCCCAAAGCATACGCCACATCGTAACCATAGTAGTAAAGTGGAGTCCTGTATCTACTTCATCGATAAGTAAAACTCCACCTTTTGTACAAACCGCTGCGAGAGATAAACCTAGCATTCGCCATATTCCATCTCCCATACTGCCAATAGGAACACGTTGATCATTATCAGTGCGTCGGACAACAAACCCGCCTCTCATGCTCGATCTGTATCTTTCAGCACCTATTGAAGCAATTCGATCAATAGCAGGATCAATAGTTTGAAGGGCATGAACTATTACTTTTTCTTCAGGTTTAAGTACAACTTGATCAAATAACTCGGTCATTTCACCAGTCGTTAATGATGAGGATGTTACAAACAAGGTTCTGATAATTGAATTTTTTAAGCTTCGTCTCATTCGACGAGCATAGTCAATTGGCAAACCACCATTAGATGACAAAGGTAATCGAAAAACTTCATGCTCTGCGCTGAGATTCCAAATAATGTTGAAATCCAAACCTCTTAAATCTTCATTTTCAGCCGTTAGATCAAAAAGATTGACTTGCTCATTCTTATCTAATTCATGGATACAAATTGAGGCACTGACACTATCTTGGAAATTATCGTTACTACCTGATATTAGAAACTTACTATCTAGGCTTATTTCATGACTATAGAAAAGATGTCGAATATCAAGTTCTCGTTCTCTGCCTGAAACAACTGATTTTCGGTCTTCATTCCAGAGTATTTCTCCTCGATTTGTCATGGTTTGGCTAAGTAGCTCAAGATTGGCACGCGAGTAGAAAATCTGAATTGCTTCTAGAATTGATGTTTTGCCGCTGTTGTTTTCGCCGACGAGCAAATTGATTCTGCCAAGCTGTTGAAGCTCGAAGGATTGGAAGCCGCGAAAGTTTTCGATTTTGAGGGACTTCAGCATGGCGATTGGCTGGCGCAAAAGGAACAGAGTGTTGATATCAGGATAGGCGATCGCACCCTAATCCAAACAAAAAAAGCGATCGCCCCTTTGTGAGAAGCGATCGCTTTTTAGATATTTGGTTTCAGGAGAGAAGCAGTATTAAACTCCTAACTCCTTATCCCTTCTTAGTAATCGAAGTCACCGCCGCCCATGCCGCCGCCGCCAGCGGGAGCGCCATCTTTCGGTTCAGGCTTGTCAACCACGATACATTCGGTGGTCAACACCATGCCAGCGATCGAAGCTGCGTTTTGCAGAGCAGAACGGGTCACCTTAGCAGGATCAACGATTCCCGCTTCCAGCATATCCACGAACTCATTGGTTGCTGCATTAAAGCCCACGTTGAAAGACTTCTCTTTCACACGTTCTGCAATCACAGCACCATTCTGACCTGCGTTTTCAGCAATCCGCTTCAGCGGCGCTGCCAATGCACGAGAGACGATCAGCGCACCTGTCAGTTCTTCACCCACAAGAGTCTCATTTGCCCAAGTTTCCAACTCAGGACTCAGGTGAGCCAAAGTGGTGCCGCCGCCGGGAACAATGCCTTCTTCCACAGCCGCTTTGGTTGCGTTGATGGCATCTTCCAACCGCAGTTTGCGATCCTTCATTTCGGTTTCGGTTGCTGCGCCGACTTTGATCACCGCAACGCCACCCGCCAATTTAGCCAAACGCTCTTGCAGCTTTTCTTTGTCGTAAGAAGAATCAGTTTCCTCCATTTGACGACGGATTTGCTCAACACGCGCCTTGACCGCGCCATCATTGCCTTCTGCGACGATGGTAGTATTGTCTTTGGTGATGGTGATGCGACGAGCTTTACCCAAACTCTCAAGTTTGACTGCATCTAACTTCAAGCCTGCATCTTCGGTAATCACTTGACCACCCGTTAGCACGGCGATGTCTTCCAACATTGATTTGCGGCGATCGCCAAAACCAGGAGCTTTCACAGCAGCCACATTTAGCACACCGCGCAAACGGTTCACTACCAAGGTTGCCAGCGCTTCTTTCTCAATGTCTTCTGCAATAATCACCAAAGGACGACCGGAACGCGCCACTTGCTCAAGCACAGGCACTAAGTCTTGCACCAAGGCGATCTTCTTGTCGGTCAACAGGATGTAAGGCTCTTCCATCACTGCTTCCATCCGTTCCATGTCGGTGGCGAAGTAAGGAGAAATGTAGCCTTTGTCAAAGCGCATTCCTTCGGTGACTTCCAGTTCGGTCGTCATGGATTTGCCTTCTTCCAAGGAAATCACGCCTTCTTTGCCGACTTTATCCATGGCGTTAGCGATCATTGCACCCACTTCTTCGTCGTTTCCGGCGGAGATGGCACCCACTTGAGCGATCGCTTTAGAATCTTCAACCGGGCGAGCATGTTCAGCAATCTTGTCTACTAAGAAACCCGTTGCCTTGTCAATCCCACGTTTGAGAGAGATCGCGTTGGCACCTGCTGCCACGTTCCGCAGACCTTCTTTGACCATCGCGTGAGCCAAAACCGTTGCGGTCGTGGTGCCGTCGCCGGCTGCGTCGTTGGTTTTGGAAGCTGCTTGACGAATCAACGCCACGCCGGTGTTCTCAACATTGTCTTCTAACTCAATTTCCTTGGCGATGGTGACACCATCGTTGACAATTTGGGGTGCGCCAAACTTCTTCTCTAGAACGACGTTGCGACCTTTGGGACCCAAAGTAACCGCCACCGCTTCAGCCAAAATATCCATGCCGCGCTCTAGGGCACGACGAGCGTTTTCGTTGTAAATAATGCGCTTAGCCATAAGTCTTTGTTGCCTTTGTGAATAGTAGAAACTTTGTGGAAGGAAATAGGAGCTAGGAAACGAGAGGATAGGAATAAATTTTTCAATTCCTAAATCTAATTCCTAGTCAACGATCGCCAAAATGTCCTTCTCAGACAGCAAAACGTACTCTTCAGTACCTAGCTTGATGTCGGTGCCAGCATATTTTGAGTAAAGAACCTTGTCTCCGATTTTCACTTCAGGTTCTTGACGAACGCCATCATCACTGCGCTTGCCAGGACCCACAGCCGCAATTTCGCCCACTTGTGGCTTCTCTTTTGCGGTATCTGGCAATAAAATGCCGCCAGGAGTTTTCTCTTCAGAAGGGCTGACCTTTACAAAAACGCGATCGCCTAAAGGTTTCACAGTAGAGACGCTCAACGATACAGATGCCATATGCAATGCTCCAAACTAGCGGGTTGATCAAAGAATATTTTTCAGAAAATGTGGCTTGCCTGGATGAAATGCTTCACTCTAAAGAGGGCTAAAGCCAAAACAAGCCCCAAGTAACGGTAAGAGCCAAGAAATATTGACTAGTCACCAAACGTTACTTCTGTTAACAGTCTAACGGGTTAAAGCCAAAAATTAGCACTCTCACCTCTTGAGTGCTAATTTACCTAAGCCCTTCGGATGAATCAATCTTTGGAACTGTACGGGTTTCCGTACTGAATAGTTAGAGTGAGGGACTGTGAGCCGACATTATTGCGATCGCCTTTCAACAGACCCCAAACTTCAGACCCTTGCAGATCTGGTTGTGCCATCTTCGTAATCGCGCTGATTGCTGAGATTATCGCTTCCAAGATTGGGGACTCCACGCTTGCACTTCTGCCACCATCTCACGGAAATACTCGTTCTTGGTTTTGCCCTCCTGCTTGTACTAAACCGAAAGTTCACCGGATAGGACGTGTCCGTGACATCGATGTAGTACAAGGTAATCAAATTGATGCCCTTAACCGTGCGTTTGTGTTTGCCCGACCAGAAGTAGCTCACTAGGTCGGTTTTCTGCGGGTCGCTATAGGGTTTGTCCAGTACACTATCGGCCCCGCTGCCAATCCCTCCAACCAGATTTAGATGTGACGTTGATAACGTCTGTTAGTGAGGCTTCATCTGCCATCAAGTGACATTTTTTCCACGCTTCGTTCTCATCAACAGCCCAGACGCTATACTCCCATTCCTCATAGTTCTCAGGGTCGGTCAACATTACCGCAAAAGTTCTCGCTAGGCTTATGTTGTATTTCCTGATTTTGACACTTGTGATCAAGTTTGATGCAAGTTCAGGAATTCAGTTTTTTCCCAGTCAGTCTCGATAATCAAAGTGTAATCTCCATTTTAGAGTTGCAATTTGAGATTGCAGATTGCGAAAGCTTGATGATGAGATGTTTGCAGACTATGTTAGAGGTGTTTTAGCGCGATCGCGCCATTCTGTCCGCCAAAGCCAAAGCTGAGGCAAAGGGTATGATTTAGCGGGGCAGAGCGTGTTTGGGTGACAAAATTTAGGTCAAATTCTGGGTGCTGCAATCCCACATTGGGCGGCAACTGTTGGTGTTTGAGTGCCATCAGGCAAAATGCGGCACCCAATGCCCCGGATGCGCCAATTGTGTGACCGGTTGCGCCTTTGGTGGAGCTAACTGGGGCGCTTGGCAAAAGCTGTTGGATTAATGCCGCTTCGTTGCGATCGTTGAGTTGAGTTGCGGTGCCGTGGGCGTGGATATAGTCAATGTTTGAAGCAGCTAACCCGCTGCGAGTCAGGCATTGTTTGACCGCGATCGCCGCCGCTTGACTATTCGGTTCTGAGGCACTCATATGATGTCCATCTGCTGTAAACCCCCACCCCACAATTTGACCATAGGCTTGGGCTTGGCGCTGCTGGGCAAGTTCGGCTGATTCCAGCACCAACACGGCACCGCCTTCACCTAAAACCAAGCCCTGCCGATCGCGATCAAAGGGGTAAGCCCCCGTTTTTGCCAGAGCGCCCATCTGGCGAAACCCGGTGAGAGTGAGCGGCGTAATCGGCGTTTCCACGGCTCCCGCAATCACGCGATCGCACTGCCCCGTTCTGACCAATTCATAGGCTTGAGCGATCGCCCATAATCCAGTAGCGCAGGCTGCCATGGGAGACAGCACTAGAGTTTGGGTGCCCAGCAGTCGAGCCGCCGCGATCGCGCCCCCGTTCGGCAAGGTATCCAGCCAACTCCGTAGCGTGTCATCGTGGTAATGTCCACCAACAGACTGCTTTGCTAGCACTTCCCACTGTGCCTGATGCCCTCGACTAGACCCAATCACCACACCGCAGTCAGGCAAAGGTGACTCTAGCCCAGCATCCTTGAGTGCGGCAAAAACAACTTGTTCAGTCAAAGCGCCTAGGGCGATCGGTTGGGTAGCAACTAGGGCGGCAGGAAACGGGTCGATATCTAGAAAAGGTTGATGGAATCGGATTCCAGAATTTCCTGCTAGCAAATGCTGCCAAGTTAATTCTAGGGAACCTAGCGCAGAAACTAGCCCCATTCCCGTAATTACAACATTCATAAACGAAATCGCAGCGCACCCATCAACCGGGTAAAAATATTAGTTCATTCCTTCATTGCTGATCTTTCGCTCACGCGCCTTTTTTCAAATTGCCACCGCTGACTACTTTGATTGACTCAATGCGATCGCCCTGCTGAATTTTATCGACGGTTTCCATGCCTTTCGTCACATAGCCAAAAACCGCGTAGTTACCATCCAAAAAGCTGAGGTCGGTTAGCGCCACATAAAATTGCGAAGATGCAGAATCGGGTAGGGAAGAACGAGCCATCGCGATCGCGCCACGGGTATGACGAAGTTTGGGTTTTGCAGAAACACCCGCTGTTGCCAGGGTTTGAGAATAAATCGGCTTGTCTGCACCCTGAGGTTTAATTTCTAAAGGAATGTAACGGGGTTTAGACGTTGCGGGATCAATGAAGCTGCCGGTTCCTAAGCGTTCAGCCGGAAAATTAGTGTCCTTACTTTGAGGATCACCCCCTTGTACCACAAAGGGTTGAGGCTCACGCACAACCCGATGAAAAACCAACCCGGTATAGACCCCTTTTTGCGCTAGATCAACAAAATTTCCTGCTGTTAGTGGAGCGTTTGCGCCATCTACTTCAATTGTGATTGGCTCACCTTTTACCACCATCTCAACAGTAGCTTTCCCCTCTAGCTTAGGTAGGCTCGTTGCCTGAGTACCCGCCACGATTGCCGCTGGGGTATCCGTTGTGCTTACCGCCGGACTCGCTGATGCTTGAGTGGTTACTTGAGATGAACAACCTACAAGACTCAAAGCACCCAAAACTAGAAAAAGTGACAGAAAACGCCTAAAAATCTTCATAATTTCTCCCCAATTCCCAAATCTACTCATCGATCAAAAACTGAGTTAACTCAATCCACAATCTTAAATCTGAGCCTACTTATGAAGGCTAAAAACAATCTCACGCTTACCAAAGCCCCTACAGCCCTTCTAATGGAACGCCTAAAAAGCGAGCTAAATCGGCTCCTTGATTCTCCAGTGCAGAAAGTGCTAATGGTTGCCCCACACGAGTTAAAGGCACATCTCGCAGCCCTTTGACCCGCAAATATAAGGATCGTTTCGGGTTAATTCCTTCTCTCAAATCCACCCGAATTGCCTGAATATCTTCTGTCTTACAGGTCACTTCAATCTGGCGGTTTTTTCCAGGAAAACCCCACCGAAAAATTTTGACTTGCCCAGTAGTGCGATCAAACTCGTTATATCCGCCCCCCACATCCCACAAAATTGTCAACCAAAGGTAAATTGCAAATAAGGTGCCCAGAGTACCGTAGAAACCCATCGCAATTCCTTGAGGAATAAAAACCAAACGGGTAGGATCAGAAAACGGTAAGAGATTTACTCTTAAATAGCTTGAAATGCCAGCCAGCAAAAAACCTGTCCCCCCAATTGTGACAACAGCAGCCGACAAATAGTTGCTGGCGCGACGAGAGCCGACTACAGTCTGCCGTAGGAGTTGCTGTTCTTTAGACGGTGTTTGTGCAGTCATAAGTACAACTCAGTTCGTATTAACTAGATAATGGTATGAGATTCTTCCTGTTTCATCTTATCGGATAGGATGACTCTCGTAGCCTTGTCATATCAGAAGTTACAACTTGATAAGTTGCCTCTAAAACTTAAACATTAATGAGATTCTACGTATCAGTTTGTAAAATTTCTGATTTCTCCTATGATGTATAGACATACGAGCCTTTTACTCTAGACCTTTTGCACTTTTAGTAACCCTAGAGGATTTGAATACATGACCGTAGCAATGGGGCGTGCGCCTGCGAAACAAGGGCTGTTTGATGCGCTTGACGACTGGCTGAAACGCGATCGCTTTGTCTTCATCGGCTGGTCTGGCTTACTGCTATTCCCCTGCGCCTACATGGCGATTGGCGGATGGCTAACCGGCACCACCTTCGTTACCTCCTGGTATACCCACGGACTGGCATCATCTTATCTAGAAGGCTGCAATTTTTTGACCGCAGCCGTTTCCACTCCCGCCGATAGCTTAGGGCACTCTCTCCTGTTCTTGTGGGGTCCTGAAGCGCAAGGCGACCTGACTCGCTGGTTCCAACTCGGCGGTCTGTGGGCATTTGTTGCCCTGCACGGCGCATTTGCCTTAATCGGCTTCTGCCTGCGCCAAATCGAAATCGCTCGCTTGGTGGGCATCCGTCCTTATAACGCGATCGCTTTCACCGGACCGATTGCCGTTTTCGTTTCCGTCTTCTTAATCTATCCTTTGGGACAATCAAGCTGGTTCTTTGCACCCAGCCTCGGCGTGGCGGGCATCTTCCGCTTCATCCTCTTTGTCCAAGGGTTTCATAACTTCACGCTTAACCCCTTCCACATGATGGGCGTGGCGGGCATCTTGGGCGGCGCATTGCTTTGTGCCATTCATGGAGCCACCGTTGAAAACACTTTGTTTGAAGATGGCGAAGGCTCTAACACCTTTACCGCTTTCTCGCCCACTCAGGCAGAAGAAACCTACTCTATGGTGACTGCCAACCGTTTTTGGTCTCAGATTTTCGGCATCGCTTTTTCCAACAAGCGCTGGCTGCACTTCTTCATGTTGTTTGTGCCCGTCACCGGACTGTGGATGGCATCGATTGGCATCATTGGTCTAGCGCTCAACCTAAGAGCCTATGACTTTGTTTCTCAGGAAATCCGAGCGGCGGAAGACCCTGAGTTTGAAACGTTCTACACCAAGAACATTCTGCTGAATGAAGGCATCCGCGCTTGGATGGCTCCTCAAGACCAGATTCATGAAAACTTTATCTTCCCTGAGGAGGTTCTTCCACGTGGTAACGCTCTCTAATAATTCAATGCTCGTAGGCGCAGGTCGCGATCAACAATCCTCTGGATTCGCGTGGTGGTCTGGAAACGCACGTTTAATCAATCTTTCTGGCAAACTTTTGGGCGCTCATGTTGCCCATGCGGGTTTGATCGTCTTTTGGGCTGGAGCAATGACCTTATTTGAGGTTGCTCACTTTGTCCCCGAAAAGCCCATGTATGAGCAGGGAATGATCTTGCTGCCTCACCTTGCTAGCCAAGGATGGGGTGTTGGTGCTGGTGGAGAAGTCCTTGATATTTTCCCTTACTTTGTCGTCGGTGTACTTCACCTCATTTCCTCCGCTGTGCTTGGTTTTGGCGGCATCTATCATGCCATTCGGGGTCCTGAAGTTTTGGAAGACTACTCCAGCTTCTTTGGCTACGACTGGAAAGATAAAAACCAGATGACCAACATCATTGGTTACCATCTAATCCTTTTAGGATTGGGCGCGTTTTTGCTAGTCGCTAAAGCCATGTTTTTTGGTGGACTGTACGACACTTGGGCACCGGGTGGTGGTGATGTTCGTGTGGTTACCAACCCAACCTTAAATCCTGCTGTTATCTTCGGCTATTTAGCTAAGTCTCCTTTTGGTGGCGACGGCTGGATCGTCAGCGTTGATAACCTGGAAGACATTGTTGGTGGTCACATCTGGGTTGGTTTCATCTGCATTGCTGGCGGTGTCTGGCACATTTTGACAAAGCCTTTTGGTTGGGCACGTCGCGCTTTGGTATGGTCTGGCGAGGCTTACCTTTCATACAGTATTGGCGCTTTGTCTTTGATGAGCCTGATTGCTGCTTGTTTTGTGTGGTTTAACAACACTGCATACCCTAGCGAGTTCTACGGTCCTACTGGTCCTGAAGCATCTCAAGCTCAAGCAATGACTTTTTTGGTACGTGACCAACGCTTGGGTGCAAACGTGGGTTCTGCACAAGGTCCCACAGGTTTGGGGAAATACCTAATGCGATCGCCCACGGGTGAAATCATCTTTGGTGGCGAAACCATGCGCTTTTGGGATTTCCGGGGTCCTTGGTTGGAGCCTTTGCGTGGACCCAATGGTTTGGATCTCACCAAGATCAAAAATGATATTCAGCCCTGGCAAACTCGCCGCGCGGCTGAGTATATGACCCATGCTCCTTTGGGTTCGATTAACTCAGTGGGTGGCGTAGCAACTGAGATTAACTCATTCAACTATGTGTCTCCTCGTGCATGGTTAGCATCGTTCCATTTGCTAACGGGCTTCTTCTTCTTAGTTGGACATCTTTGGCACGCAGGACGCGCTCGTGCTGCTGCTGCTGGCTTTGAGAAAGGCATCGATCGCGAAGATGAAGCGGTTCTATCAATGCCAAATCTTGACTAGAAGCTAGTCAAGCGAGATCATATTTTCATAAAAAAGGCTCCTGTGTAAATCACAGGAGCCTTTTTAATTTTCCTAGGTTTGTGTATTAGACCTGTGAGCTTGACACTTCAGGGGTTGCGGTAGGCTCCATACTAGCAATTGATCGGGAACACATCCAACGGCTAGGAACGGAAGCAGGCCAGCCCATCCTCAGAGCTTCTGGGCAAATAGTATAAATCGTTAATTGGCAATCGATCATTTGAAACCCAGCTCTATCAACTTGCTTTAGCCCTTGCTTCCAAATTGAGTCATTTTCAAACTCAATTGTACGATTACATTGAACACAAACTAGATGGTGATGATGGTGAGGTGAAGCGGAGTTTAATTCGTAGTGTTTATGTCCTTCAGCAAGTTCAAGTTCACGCAAGATGCCCATGCGAGCCATTAACTTGACGGTACGATAAACCGTAGAAAGGCTGATTGGCTCCCCGCGCTGACCTAATATGTCATGCAGTTCTTCTGCGCTGAGGTGATTTCCTCTAGGAAGAGTTTGAAACACCTGTAAGATAGTCTCCCGCTGGGGAGTCAATCGCCAGCCTTTTGAATTTAATTCCGATTTGAGCGAGTCAGCCGTGTAGGAAAACATAATCGCCTCTGGGAAATAAGGCTTGCATTAGATGTTGACATCATAATTCTAACGCCATTCAATTTCAAGAAGACAGCTTATTGCAAATATATTGCAGGAACTCTGCTTAATCTCATGTGATTTGAGTTGATAATGTATTTTAACGACGTTGCTAAAGGCATGACGCTAGGTGTTCTTCGTTTTGTGAGTTACTAGTCTTCAAGAAAGCTGAGGATGAGATCTGCGATCGCGGCTACCATATAGGCATAGCTGATGATTCTAATTCCCATCAGTTCGTAATTTTGTGAAAACTTCTTTGAAAAGTTACTCAGGGAAATGAGCCTTTATTAGCCCCATTGCTTACTATCCAGCTCAATAAAAGTATCTGAAGCGTGAAACATCTGGGTTTCATACATCCAATTGTTGCGTTTGCACCGTATTTGAAGGAGACAAGACTATCATCTCTACTTCTACCGATATTCTTATATTGGGATAGATCTTGGTGTTGACTTAATAGCCAGTATTGTGGATGTTTCAAATAATCTAGCTGAACTTAGAGAGGTGCTAATATGCTCGATTTTGCAGATGTGTTGCGGTTAGTGCATCCGGCGATCGCGGTCACGATTGTGTTTCCGATCATTGGCATGGTGCTGAGAATGGCGTGGTTAACCCGCGAGCGTCGGCTCAAAGTTGCCGAAGAAGGAAAAAGCAAAATTCCGCCCGGAGTGGGGCAAGACCACTTGAAACTAGGACGTTGGCTCGCTGGATCAGTCGTTGGCGTAGAACTACTCGGCATTACCCGCCCCATGTTTAGCCAGATTGCTAAAGACCAATTGTGGAGCAATGATCCATTCAAATTTATCTTGATTTTATTGATGTATATAGTCAGTGTTGGTTCTTTGGTGATGCTTTACAGAGCGCAGAAAAAGCTTTGGCGCGGCATTTTTGCGACCTTGTGTGGCGCTGCTCTAGTGGTTCTTAGCCTGCAAAATGGCATTTACCGTCGAGACAATGAATGGTTTGTCTCCCATTTTTACTTTGGTGTGACTGCTACCTTATTGATGATTTTTTCTTTAGCCATCATCCAAGATATTTACCAAGACCGCAGCCACCGCTGGCGAATTATCCACGCGACTTTAAATTCTGTCGCTGTACTGCTTTTTATTGCCCAAGGAGTAACCGGAACCCGTGATTTATTAGAAATTCCGCTGTCCTGGCAGGAGTCCCATGTTTATCAATGCGACTTTACGAACAGGAAGTGCCCAGAACCTCCACCACAGAAATAAGTGAGCAGAGAGAGTGGCGAAGTGATTTGAATTATTAGATGTGGGACTATACGCGCCACGTCCACTAACTAACCCAACCTAAACCCCACACTCCGGCTTAGTTCGTTGACAAAGGAGGAACAGGAAGTGATTGCTCTGCTTGGTCAAATACTTTTAGTTGATGCTTTGGAAGATCGGCTTCAATTACTGCCATATAACGATTGAGCATAAATACTTAGTGCAAATACATTCAGAATTTACATAGAAATTTTATGGACTAATTTGTATAATTAGCCGATAGTAAAGAAACGTAAACTCTGTTCATACTTCAATTATTCTGATTCAGGCTAATTAGAGTAGGACTTGGGACACTTTTAAGCACTTATATCTAATCTGGAGTTTTACCGTATGACCGTAGCAATGGGGCGCGCGCCTGCGAAACAAGGGCTGTTTGATGCGCTTGACGACTGGCTGAAACGCGATCGCTTTGTCTTCATCGGCTGGTC
>ENA-ORBV01001234-ORBV01001234.1-microbial-mat-metagenome-genome-assembly--contig:-NODE-1234-length-57433-cov-9.379019_pt1 | contig 57433 bp, 49 predicted proteins | sample MGYA00237777_ERZ505514 | MGnify/ENA primary metagenome ERZ505514 (study PRJEB26160, sample SAMN06269048) | microbial mat metagenome | isolation source: Oligotrophic lake microbial mat | place...
AATGATACGGCGACCACCGAGATCTACACCTCTCTATTCGTCGGCAGCGTCAGATGTGTATAAGAGACAGCGTTAGAATGGTGCTTCGGCGACAACCTGTTTTTTTGGGAGGATGCATGAAGAAACTGTCTTTTGGTGTTGGTGGAGTGATGTTGGCGATGGCGATGGCCCTTCCGGCGTACGCCGCGGATCCGGTCAAAGTCACCGGCGAATTGATTGATGTCATGTGCGGCGCCACCAAGAAGGGGCCCGATCACAAGGCCTGCGCCGACAGCTGCGCGAAGCGTGGTGAGCCGGTGGCGGTGTTCGCCAAGGACGGCATGTACGTGATCACGGGCAAGCTGACGGAGGAGAAAAACGCCAAGCTCATCGAGTTCATGACCAAGCAGGTTACGGTGACGGGCGAAGTGTCGAAGGACAAGGACGGCAAGCTGTCGATCGCCGCCGACTCCATCGTGATCGCGGCCGCGAAGTAAGTTGGTTTCGCGGCTGTTTCTGTTGTTCGTCTGTCTGCTGGCCGGGCCGGTCCTTACGGCCCGGCAGCAGCCTCCTCCACTCGACGCCGCGCTGACGGCGCTCGCTGAGACCAACGTCGTTCGCCCGGGTTCGACCGCGCGACTGGCGATGCGTGTCGTCCTGGACAAGGCATTGCATGTTCAGTCCAACACGCCGAGCGACCCTGGGTTCATTCCCACCGTGCTGACCGTGGAGCCTCCTGCGGGTGTGACCGTGGAGGAGCTGGTCTACCCGGTGGCCACTGCCCTCAGGCAGTTTGGCCTCACTGAGCCACTGTCGGTCTACGGTCACGACTTTGTCATTGGTGTGCAGGTGACCGTGGCGCCGAACGTTGCCCCGGGCACACTGGTGATCAGCGCACGCCTGAGATATCAGGCCTGCAACGACACCGTGTGCTTTCGTCCGCTGACGGTGGCTGTGCCGTGGATCGTCCAGATTGCTGCCCCTGGCGCGGCAGTCACGCCACAGCACCAGGACGTTTTCAAGAGCATCGCATTCGGGAAAGGCATCCGGCCTCCGGCGCGCACCGAGGCCACCGCTCCGGCGGCGCCTGCACCGGCACCTGTCGCGACCGGGACTGACGGTGTCGCGGCCCTCGACCGGTTCACGCTGCAGCTGGCTACCGGTGGGTACCTCGGGGTTGAGGACTTCCTCACATTCATCAAGGATGCCGAGTCCGGGACGAAGCCGTCGGGCCTCTTCGACAATCGCGGGCCACTCGCCATTCTGCTTATCGTGCTCATTGGCGGGCTTGCGCTGAACCTCACTCCGTGTGTGTTGCCGATGATTCCGATCAACCTGGCGATTATCGGAGCGGGTGCCAAAGCCGGTTCACGGCGGCGGGGATTCCTGCTGGGCGCGAGCTACGGCGCGGCCATGGCCGTGGTCTATGGCGTGCTCGGACTTGTGGTGATTCTCACCGCCGGCACCTTCGGCGCAATCAACGCGTCACCCTGGTTCAACCTTGGCATCGCGGTGTTGTTCGTGGCCCTTGGCCTGGCGATGTTCGACGTATTGGCAATCGACTTTTCCAGGTTCTCCACGGCGTTCCAGCCCAACGCGGCTCAGCAGGGCAGCGTGGCGCTGGCGTTCATGATGGGTGGTGTCGCGGCGCTGCTTGCTGGCGCCTGCGTGGCGCCGGTGGTGATTCAAGTGGTGTTGTTCGCCAGCGACCTGTATGCCGGCGGCAGCGGCGTGGCATTGGCGTTGCCGTTTGTGCTCGGTCTTGGAATGGCCTTGCCGTGGCCGCTCGCCGGTGCGGGCATGGCTGCGCTGCCAAAGCCAGGCGCGTGGATGGTGCGCGTGAAGCAGGTCTTTGGCGTCGGCATTCTGGTGATGGCGGCCTACTACGGCTACCTCGCATACACCTTGTTTGACGATCGATCGGCGGACGCCACCGAAGTGTCGTCCAGCGTCAGCGAGATGCTGGCCAGTGGTTGGCACTCGTCACTGGCCGCTGGTCTTGCCGAGGCCGAGCGTGACAACAAACCGGTGCTGCTCGACCTCTGGGCCACCTGGTGCAAGAACTGCCTGACGATGGACAAGACGACCCTGAAGGATCCGGCGGTGACCGCGGCGCTCTCGGGATACGTGAAGATCAAAGTGCCGGCAGAGGACCCGGACGAGGCGACGACAAAGGCGATCATGAAGCGGCTCGGTGCCGTAGGCCTGCCGGCCTATGCGATTCTTCGAGGGAGATGACCGACATGACCACCAGCGTCCTCGCGCGCGTGATTCTTGTCCTTCTGGTGTCTGCGACGCCGGGCCTTGCGCAGACCACCCCAGACGGCGTGCCGCTCAATGCGGCCGGCGAGCCGTTGTATTCCACGTTTTCGTTGTGCGCGATTGACCCGGCCACGGGCCAGTCGGGCGCGGCGGTCACCACGCGCGTGCCGTTTGTGGGTCGCGCTGTGCCGCATGTGCGCGCCGGTGTGGGCGCAGTGTGCACGCAGGCGTCAACCATGGTGGAGTTTGGCGCGCGTGGGCTCGACCTGATTGAAAAAGGCGTTGAGCCGATGGACATCATCACGCAACTGCTGGCCGCCGATGAACGGCGCGAGTCGCGGCAGGTGGGCGTCATTGACATGAAGGGCCGGTCCGCCGCGCACACCGGCAAGCAGAACGGCGTGTGGGCGGGCAGCAGGCAAGGTCTCAACTACACGGTGCAGGCCAACATCATGGTGGGCCCCGAGGTCATCGAGGCCGTGGCCGCCACGTTCGAGTCCACGGACGGCGTCGGCATGCCGCTGGCCGAGCGCATGATCCTGGCGCTTGAGGCCGGGTATGCCAAGGGTGGCGACCGGCGCTGGGGTTCACTTCAGTCGGCGGCCATCAAGATTGCCGACCCGAACAATCCCGGCCGCGGTGGCGATCACATCGCGCTGGCCATCGAAGTGGGCGAACACGCGAATCCCGTAGCCGAGATGAAGCGCATCTACCTGACCACCGCGCGCCGCCTGGGCTACCGCGAGTTTTCTCGCGTGGAGGGCACCGACGTCATCGAACTCAAGCGGATGCTGCACGCGCTCGGCTACTGGCGGCAGGCGCTGGCCGCCTTTCCTGAACCTGCGCCGGCTCGCGAGTACGGGGCCTTCGACGAAGAGACCATCGCCGCCGTGGACAAGTTCCGCGCCGACAACGCCATGACCTATCAGGGCAACGCGCCGGGTCTGGTGGACGCCCGCTTCATCGACGCGCTGCGCGCGGCATATTTCAAAAAGCGCAAGGGCGGGTCGGCCTACGTTTCTTTCCGGTAGAACGCCGTCTGAAGCTGTTCGATCAGCCGCTTCATTTCCACTGCGTCCTTCTTGCTGTGACCGTGGCACACCACGGGGTTGTGGCCGCCCGTGGTTTCGATGAACACGTCCGAGAACATGATGTTCGTATCGATCTTGATCGATGAGACGTGCGACAGGTGGATCGAGGCTTCCAGCTTGCCGATCCACTGCGGCGTGAAGTGCGTCACGCTCGAATCAGTAATCACCACCTGCGTGGGGAACAGCCGGTTGCCCTGGCTCAGCCGGCTGGCGCGAAACACATGCGCGCCCGGCAGTGACCGGCCCTTCCAGAGGATGTACCAGACCAGGAGGGCCAGGAACACCGCGAGGCCAAGGGCGATCATGGTGAGGAGCGAATACGAGTCGGAGAGCTGAGTTTCCATAGCGGTGTTGCGGGCATTATTGCGCATAATGGGCGCGTGTTTCGCCGCCATTTGTTGCCAGCGCTGTTGTGTCTCTCGGCCTGCACGTCTTCAGGGCCGGTGGACGTTGTGGAATTCAGTGCCCAGGATGCCCAGGTTGCCATGGCGGCCGGCACCCTGTCGTCAAAGACCCTGACGCAGTCATACCTCGATCGGATTGCGAGGGTGGACGACGCCGGGCCGATGCTGAATGCGGTGATCGAGCTCAATCCGGCGGCGATCGCGGAGGCAGAGGCGCGGGATGCCGAGCGGGCCGCGGGCCACGTCCGTGGATCCCTGCACGGCATTCCCGTGCTCGTGAAAGACAACATCGACGTCGCCGGGCTGGTCAATTCCGCCGGCTCGCTCGCGATGGCCACGCATCGCCCCGCGAAGGATGCCTTCCTGATTGCTCAGCTCCGCGAAGCCGGGGCCGTGATTCTCGGCAAGACCAACCTGAGCGAGTGGGCCAACTTCCGCTCGACCCGCTCATCGTCGGGCTGGAGTTCGCGTGGGGGGCAGACCAGGAACCCTTACGCGCTCGATCGCAATCCGTGCGGTTCAAGTTCGGGCACGGGCGCCGCAATCGCGGCAAGTCTCGGCGCGATTGGTGTTGGCACCGAAACCGACGGCAGCATCATCTGCCCGGCGTCCGTGAACGGCCTGGTGGGGCTGAAGCCGACAGTGGGACTGGTCAGCCGCAGCGGCATCATTCCCATTTCCATTTCCCAGGACACGGCCGGGCCGATGGGACGTACCGTGTCTGACGTCGCGCTGCTGCTGAACGCAATGGCGGTGGTGGATGATGCCGATCCAGCCGGACCGACTTCCCTGGGGCATCGGCCATCCGACTACACGGCCTTCCTGGTTTCAGATGCGCTCAGGGGGAAACGCATCGGCGTGCTTCGGCAGGCGATGGGTTATCACCCCGACGTCGATGCCGTCATGGCCAGTGCAATTGACGTTGTGCGGAAAGCCGGCGCCGAAGTCATCGACGTCAAGATCGCCACCTACAACCAGTGGAACGACCCGGAGTTCGAGGTGTTGTTGTACGAGTTCAAGGACGGCCTCAATGCCTACCTGACGTCATCCGGCGCGCCGGTCGCCTCGCTTGAAGCGTTGATGGCGTGGAACACGGCGCACTCCGGCGAGGCCATGCCACTCTTCGGGCAGGAGATCTTCGCGCAGGCGCAGGCCAAGGGGCCGCTGACAGACGCGGCGTATCACAAGGCCCGCGACGACGCCCGGAGATTGGCGGGGAAGGACGGTCTGCTCGCAGCGATGGATCAACTGACGCTTGACGCCGTCATCGCGCCGAGCATGTCGCCTGCGTGGACCACTGACCACGTGTTGGGTGATCACTTCGTCGGCGCGGGTTACGGCGTGGCCGCCGTCGCCGGTACGCCGAGCCTCACGGTGCCGGCCGGTGACGTGGCCGGCCTTCCGGTGGGCGTGACATGGATGGGCAGGGCGTGGAGCGAAGCCGACCTCATCAGCTTTGCCTACACGTTTGAGCGGGCCACGCAGGCCCGACGGGCGCCACGATTCAAGAGCCGGGGTGGCCGATGAGCACGCCAGGGTCTGCGTGCGCGGTCCTGCTCTCGGCCAGCGCCCTACTGGCTGGCTGCAACGGGACGCCATCGGCAGCGGTGCCCGATCGCATCTTCATCAACGGGCGGATCTGGACCGGCGATGCGCGGCTGCCAGAGGCGCAGGCCCTGGCCACGCGGGGCGATCGCATCGTGGCGATCGGGGACACCGCGACGATCCGGGCGCTCGCGAGCAACACGACTGAAGTGGTTGACCTCGAGGCTCGTCGAGCGGTGCCGGGATTCAATGACGCGCACTGGCACTTGCCCACTCGTCGCACAGCGGATCTGGTGGATGCCGGCAATGTGCAGGAGATTCAGCGCCGGCTTGTGGAGTTTGCGCGAACCCTTGGCGCCGACGAGTGGATTACGGGTCGAGGATGGGGGCCCTCCGACTTTCCAGGCCACCAGGCGCACCGGCGTTATCTCGACGCGGTCTTTCCCGATCGTCCGGTGTTGCTGACGGATCGCGATGGCCATCAGACGCTGGCCAACAGCAGGGCGTTGGCGCTGGCGAAGGTGACGCGCGCTACCAGGGACCCCGCGAACGGCCGCATCGATCGTTCATCCGACGGGGAACCCACGGGGCTTCTCAAGGAAGGCGCATCCTCGCTCGTGCGTCGGCTGATTCCGCCGGTGAACGCCGATCAGGTGTACGGCGCGCTGCTCGCCGAGATGGACAAGGCGGCGTCGTTTGGTCTCACGTCGCTGCAGGTCGCCAGTGGCGTGGGTGGGTCGGGCGTGGAGTACCTGGCGTATCAGAAGGCGCTGCGCGAGGGCACGTTGAAGGTTCGCGTGCGCCTCGGCGTGCCATTTGAGCGCGATGTGACCACGGCCCGGTTGACCGAGTTCGCGGCGCTGCGCGATGGCCACCGCGACGGGATGCTGGCCTACGGCATCGCGAAGGGCATGCTCGACGGCACCGTGGATGCGCACACGGCGGCGATGCTCGAGCCGTACGCGGAGAGTGCGGACACGGGGTTGCCGATGTGGGCGCAGGTCGATCTCAACCGCGTGGTCGCCGCGTACGACAAGGCGGGCATCCAGGTGGAACTCCACGCCATTGGCGATCGCGCCATCCGCATGGCACTCGATGCGTTCGCGCAAGCGGCGAAAGACAACGGCACCACCGGCCGCCGCCATCGGATCGAGCACATCGAAGTGCCGGCGCTCTCGGACCTGCCGCGGTTCAAGGCGCTCGGGGTCATTGCATCCACGCAGGCCATGTTCGCCAGTCCTGACGCCATTACGCTGACCAACTATGCGCCCGCGCTTGGCCCCGGCCGGGCGTCCCGTTCCAACGCATTCAAGCTGTTTGACGATGCCGGGGCCGTGCAGGCGTTTGGCAGTGACTATCCCGTGTTCACGATGAATGTGATGCGCGGCGTGCACGCGGCCGTGACGCGCGAGATGCCCGACGGCACGCCGGCGGGAGGGTGGTACCCCGAGCATCGGATTTCGGTGGAGGCCGCGATCAGGCACTTCACGATCGACGCGGCGTACGCCAGTTTCGACGAGACGCTGAAGGGCACGCTGGCTGTGGGCAAGGTGGCCGACTTCGCCGTATTGTCTGACGACATCTTCGCCATTCCGCCGGCCAAATTGAGCGGCGTCACGGTGATGCTGACGGTCATGGGCGGTCGCGACACCTATCGCCGCAAGCGCCAGTAGCGCGGACGCCAATCGCCCTATAATCCGCGCACCGCATGTCACGAACCTCCTCGCTCCATATCACCGCAGCCGCTGCCGTCGTGGCTGTCACCGCGTCGCTCGTGCAGGCCGCGTCCCAGATCCCTTCCCGGCTGTGGATTGACGCGACCGCTGCGACCATCGGCGATACCGCGCACTGGACCAACAAGGTCGAGATTGCCGATATCGATGGCGATGGGCGCCTGGACCTGCTGTTTGCCAACGGCGGCAATTACTCGGAGCCCGGGCCTCCAGAAGCGAACGTGGCGTTCGTCAATCGAGGCGCCGGACAACGATTCGAGAACGTCAGCGCGAAAGTGTTCGGGCCCACGCCTGACATTGCGAGAGTGATCAAGGCGCGCGACATCAACAACGATGGCATCACCGACATCGTGGTGGGCACGACCTATCAGACCCAGAGCCGGTTGTACCTGGGCACCGGCGGCGGAGCGTTCACGGAAGTGACGGCCACGCATCTTCCCCAGACACTGGCGAGCATCGGTGACCTCGAAATTGGCGACGTGGACATGGACGACGATCTGGACATGGTGCTGGCCGACTGGGGCCCCGGCAACAACATGACGAACGGGGGCGGCCGGACGCAGCTCTGGCTCAACGACGGGAAGGGCCATTTCTCTGACGCGACCGCCGCACAGATGCCCCAGGCCCTGGTGCGGTTTTCGTGGGACCTGGAATTCGCCGACGTGGATAACGACTACGATCTTGACGTCCTCGTGTCGTGCAAGCGGTGCATCGGCGGCTACTTGTTCCGCAACGACGGGAAGGGGACGTTCGCGGATTCACCCGGGCTGCCGCAATACACGAACAACTACGAGTACGAGCTGATGGATCTGGACGCCGACAGCTTCCTCGACATCGTCACGATCAACGACGGTGAGATCGTGAAGGAGGGCGGCTCCAATCGCCGCGAGCATGTCTTCCGAAACGATGGCAAGGGCCGCTTCCGTGACGCCACGGCGCAGTGGTGGCCGCCGAGCGAGAACATTGGCGAGGACGACAACATGGTGGCGTTCCTCGACTATGACTCCGACGGCGACGCCGATTGTGTTATTGGCTCGTTGAGCGGTCCCGACCGGCTGATGATCAACGACGGGAAAGGCCACCTTACCGTGGCAGTAGACGTCTTCGTCGGCGCAGAGACACCGGGAACGCTCGGGCTCATGCTGGGCGATCTCGATGGTGACGGTCGCATGGATGTGGTGCAGGCGCAGGGGGAGCATCCGACGGCGGTGCAAGAGCGGGTGTTCCTGGGCACGGGACTGAAGCCCGATACCGCGCCGCCGGTCATCTCGATGGTGAGGGCGGTGCCATCAGCCACGGTGGGTCGCACCGTCGTCCGCGCGCGGGTACACGATCGGAAGAGCCCCAGCCTGCCGACCGAATGGAAGCGCGTGGTGGTGGAGTGGGCATCGGCGGCGGGTCCGCAGGTCACCGCGATGCGTTGGTACGGCGAGTACCTGTGGGCGGCGGAGATGCCCGCCGGATTCTCGGCGGGCATGCCGTTCCGAGTGTGTGCCGCCGACGCGTCGGCTAACGCGACCTGTTCGCCCTCGTAGCGCGGCCTGTGAGCAAGGCTGCGGATTGTGTCTCGTAGCGCGGCCTGGGTCGCAAGGCTGCGGATTGTGTCTCGTAGCGCGGCCTGGGTCGCAAGGCCGCGGATTGTGACGGAGGCGGTCGACCGCGCGAGGCAATGGGCCGCGGCGTTCTGCCTGGGCGCCGCGAGATTCGGCGGCCTTGCGGCCCAGGCCGCCCTACGTACGGACGGTGACTCGGTCTTCGTGCAACGCATTTCGTAGCGCGGCCTGGGTCGCAAGGCCGCGGATTGTGTTCCAGCGTGCAACTCCAACTGAACGGATAGTCGACGGCGCGCGCCACCAGTCCGGCGCGGATCGGGTTGTCAAGGATGTAGTCGATGCTGGCGGTCGAGTCCTCGTCTTCGCGTAACACTCGTTCGAAGTACCCGTCCTGCCAGAGTCCGCCCGGACACAGGAATCGGGTGGCGATGGTGACCCGGCGGCGCAGCACAGCGACAAATCCACAGAAATCGGCATCGTCACTCCCTCCCTCCACAAGGGTATGGAGATGGTCGGGCATGAAGGTGTACGCAAGAACTGCGAATCGACGCCGCTCGGCTGTGTGCAGCAATTCCAATCGGGACCTCTCAACCACAGCGAAGTGTTCGAAGTAGCGGCGACGATTTCGACAGCACATCGTCAGGAAATACCGCTCGCAGCCTCCGTAGCTGAAGGTTCGGAGGCGGGGAGGACGACGTTTGGCCACATCGCAGTGAGAGCGAGATTCGTGCCAGCGCCGCGGAGTTTGGCGGCCTTGAGGCCCAGGCCGCCCTACGAGGAGGATTAAGGCCGCCCTACGAGGAGGCATGGCGGTCTTGAGGCCCAGGCCGCCCTACGAGGAGGATTAAGGCCGCCCTACGAGGAGGCATGGCGGCCTTGAGGCCCAGGCCGCCCTACGAGGAGGATTAAGGCCGCCCTACGAGGAGGCATGGCGGCCTTGCGGCCCAGGCCGAGCTACGGTCGGAAGGCCGAGCTACGGTCGGAAGGCCGAGCTACGGACGTCGCGCGGCGATAGCCGTACGTAGCGCGGGCTGGGTCTCAAGCCCGCGAGCCTACGCGATGATGTCGTGAATGACGCGGCCGGCGACGTCGGTCAACCGGAAGTCGCGTCCACTGTAGCGATAGGTGAGCTTCGTGTGGTCGATGCCCATCAGGTGCAGAATGGTCGCGTGCAGGTCGTGCACGTGCACGGGATTCTCGACGGCCTTGAAGCCGAAGTCGTCGGTGGCGCCGTACGTCATGCCGCCCTTGATCCCGCCGCCCGCCAGCCACATCGTGAAGCCGAACGGATTGTGATCGCGGCCATTCTGGGTGGTGCCGGCGCCGCCGCCCACTTCCACCACCGGCGTCCGGCCGAACTCGGAGCCGCACACGACCAGCGTGTCCTCAAACAAGCCGCGCGCCTTGAGGTCCTTGATGACGGCCGCATACGGCTGGTCCGAGTCCTTCGCGTTCTTGCGATGCAACTGAATGTCTCCGTGGTGATCCCACGGGTCGCCGGCCGCGTAATACACCTGCACCATCCGCACGCCGCGCTCCACGAGGCGCACGGCCATCAGGCAGCCGCGCGCGGTGCTGCCCATGCCGTAGAGCTTCAGCGTGGCTTCGGATTCCTTGCGGATGTCAAACACGTCCGGCGCCTCGGTCTGCATCCGGTACGCCACTTCCATTGAGCTGATGGCCGCTTCAAGTTGCGGGTCCCTCGCCTCGCCGGTCTGCCGCAGCTTGTCGAGTTTCTCGAGCAGGTCCAGTTCGCGCCGTTGTTCTGGCAGCGTGAAGTCCTTGTTGTGAATGAACGACACCAGCTTCTTCGGATCAAAGTCTTTTCCGATGATCTGGTCGGGGCGTTCCACCTTGTCCGAGATGAACGTGCCCTGGTGCACCGCCGGCAGGAACGCGTTGTTCCACATGGGCGGCCCCACGGTGGTCGGCACTTGCGGGCACAGGACCACAAAGCCGGGCAGGTTCTTGTTATCCGAGCCCAGGCCGTACGTGAGCCAGGCGCCCATCGACGGCCGGCCCGCCTGCGTGTGGCCGGTATTCATCATGAGCATCGACGGCTCGTGATTCGGGATGTCGGTGTGGACCGATCGCACGAAGCAGATGTCGTCGGCGCATGCGCCCACATGCGGAAACAACTCGCTCACTTCCATGCCGCTCTGGCCGTATCGCTTGAACTCGAATGGCGACTTCAACAACATCCCGGTCTTGCGTTCGGTCGCCACCTCGCCACCCGGCAACGGCTGGCCATGGAACTTGTCGAGCATCGGCTTCCGGTCGAAGCTGTCCACCTGCGACAGTCCGCCGTTCATGAACAGGAAGATGACCCGTTTGGCGCGCGCCGGATGGTCGAGCGCTCGCGGTGCCTGGCCGGGGCTCTCACTGAACGCGCCGACGGTAGCCAGCGACTCGCCGACCAGGCTCGCAAACGCCAGCATGCCGAAGCCGTTGCCCATCTTGCACAGGGCGTCGCGGCGGGTGACGGGACGGGTCAATCTATGAGACATCAGGCCTCGTCAATTCAGGAACAGGAACTCATTCGAGCTGAGCAGGATCTTCACATAACGTCCGAAGGCGGTGACCGGCTTCTTCTTTTCGTCCTTCGGTCCGGCCGCTCCAGGCACCACACCGGCCATCATGCCGTCAGGCACCGGGGCTGCGGGCGGCGCCGCCACCGGTGATGCCGGGAGCACCGGTGCCGCTGCGGCGGCCACCTGAGGCGTCACGCCTGCGCCGGTTCCCATCGCCTCGGCCACTTTCTTCGCTGCGGCTGCCGCGTCCTCGGCGTCCTTCGCGTCTTTCACTTCCTTCGCCTTGCGTTCTTCGTACTGGCGCATCGGCTCGGCGTCCAGGAACTCCAGGCCGGCCTGCAACTCCGCCGCTGTGGGTGTCCTGCCGAAGACCAGCCGGTAGGCCTTCCGGATTCGCGCCGCATCGGTGACCTCGGCGTTGACCCTGTCGGCGATGCGCTCGGCCTGCTGCTGCATGAAGTCACTGTTCATCAGGAACAGCCGCTGCAGCGGCACGTTTGTGTTGAACCGCTTTTCGGCAGACTGCATGGGACTGGGGAAGTCGAACAACTGCAGGAAGTCGTCCAGCCGGTAGCGGCTGATCTTGCCGTAGATCGTTCGCCGGCCCGACAGAGGCGTCAACGTCGTGGAGGGGCCGCCCATGGTGTTCTCGAGCGAGCCGGCCACGAACAGCACAGAGTCGCGCAACTGTTCGGCGCTCAGCCGCGCGCGATTGCTGCGCCAGTAGAGACGATTGCCGGCGTCCTTGTCGAAGCTCGCCGCATCGTGTGCCGTGCTGAGCTGGTACACGGCGCTCCGGAGGATCTCGCGATGCAGTGCCTTGATCGACATACCGTGATCGATAAAATACTGCGCCAGGTAGTCGAGTAACTCAGGATGGCTCGGGCGCTCGCCGTTCCAGCCAAAGTTGCTGGGGGTATCGACCAGGCCTGTGCCGAAGTGGCCTTTCCAGATGCGGTTCACAATGACACGCGCCGTGATGGGTTGGCGGACAATCGCCTCGGCCAGCTCCAGCCGGCCGCTGCCCTTTGAGAACGTCTGACGTTCGGGCGTGCCCAGCACCGAGAGGAAGCCGCGCGGTACCTCCGGCCCCGACCGGTAAGCACTGCCACGAATGGCCACCTTCAGGTTGGCGGGCGTCGGCATGTCGTGTACGCCATGCACATAGGGGTACGGTTCCGGCAGCGCTTTCTCCATCGCCGCGATGTCATCGCGCAGCCCCTGAATGAGCGCTCGGCGGTCTGGCCCGAGTTGCCGTTCCAGGCCCCATCCACGAAACGCGAGCAACCCCGGTTTGGAGGCGACGCCCGGCATCGAATTGTCGGTGGCCTCGAGGTCGCGCGAGAACACATCGGTCCACAGGCTCATTCGATCGATGGGCATCGTCTTGAGTTCGAGGCCGCAGCCGGGGCAGAAGTCGTCGTTGGTGACGAACGCGTTGGGCTTGTTCAGGCGTTCTTTGGGCTTGGTGCCCGGCAAGGCCTTGGCGACAATGATGTCGTTCTCGATCTTCACCTCGCGCCTGGCGAGGAGCACGTCGATCACCAGGTCCTGGAACTCGCCCGCCAGGCGCTTTGCGTCGCCCTCTGTGCCGCCGCTCTTGAGCATCTCCTGCCACGGCTTGAGAAACGGATAAAACGTGGGTGGCTTCTCAAGGAATCTCAGCCAGCGGTCAAACAGCTCATGGTCGAGCTTCTGGGCCTCCACCACCTTGGCTTTTTCGTCCTTCGGTTCGCCGGTGACCCGCCAGGCGGCAGTCATGTATTTCGACGCCTGGAAGGCGAGCGTTTCGGCCAGTTGCTGCGATTCGTTCTGCAGGTACTGACCGAGCAGCTCCTGCTTCTTTTCGATCTTCTTTTCCTGCGCCTTGAAGTCGTCCACCACCGCCTTGGGCGCCTGCGGGTACTCGTGGTACTCGGTGTTCAGAAAGACTCCGGCCATGGCGTAGTAATCGGTGGTCGGAATCGGATCGTACTTGTGGTCGTGGCAGCGTGCGCAGCCCACCGTGAGTCCCAGAAAGCCGCGGCTCACGGCGTCCACGCGATCGTGCCGTTCGTCGGCGCGTGTGATCTCCACGGCGCCGTTGTCGTAGTACCACGGCCCCAGGCCAAGGAAGCCCAGCGCGGGCACGTGGCGGACGCGCTGCGCCTCACCCATGAGGTCAGCGGCCAGTTGCGCTTTCACGAACTGGTCGTACGGCAGGTCGCTGTTAAACGCTTTGATGACCCAGTCGCGATAGAGGTAGGCGTGCGGATACGGGTTGTAGCCACGCCCTTCGGGATCCAGACTGCGATAGTCGTCCTCGCCGTAACGGGCGACGTCGAGCCACATCCGTCCCCAGGTCTCGCCATAACGCGGCGACGCCAGCAGCCGGTCCACCACCCGCGAGAAGGCGGCGGGTGAGTGGTCCTTCAGGAACGCCTCCACCTCTTCAGGGGTGGGGGGAACGCCGGTCAGGTCCAACGTAGTGCGTCGAATCAGCGCCAGCTTGTCGGCTGGGGCCACCGGTTTCAGCCCGTCTTTCTCGAGGCGCGCGAGCACAAAGCGATCGATGTCGGTCTTGGGCCAGCCTGTGGACTTGACCACGGGCACCGCCCGACGTGCCAGAGGCTGGATGGACCAGAACGTTCGATGCGCGGGCGTGATTTCCATCACGCGTGGCGTGGCGGCCGGGGCGGCAGGCGCTGCCGCACTCGCCGGCCATTGCGCGCCTGCGCGGACCCACTCGACCAGAACCTCGATGTCTTCGGGCTTGAGCTTCGATTTGCCTTTCGGCATCCGCGGCGCCGCCGGGTCGGCCTGCCGCACGGCCTGCACCAGCAGGCTCTGGTCTGGATTGCCTGGCACGATGGCCGGGCCCGACTCGCCGCCGCGAAGAAGTGCGTCCCGCGAATCCACACGCAGGTCGCCCTTGGCGTCCTCGGCGTGACATTCGTAACAGGCCGCCGCCAGAATCGGCCGGACGCGTGCTTCGAAGAACTCTGGCGTTTGCGCCGCCGCAGCCAGTTGCTGGTCGTCTGCACGCACGGTGACGACGGTCACGAGCAGGGCAGCCGTCGAGACACAGCTCGCAGTGAACCTGGAGGACCAAGATATTTGGAACATTCAACAGCACCCCATTCGTACGTGGCCTATTATGGACGCCGATGCGTACGACGGGCAAACAGGTGGCAGCCGGTCTCGTGCTTGGATTCTCCGCAAGCGTTATGGGCCAGGTGGGGTCTCAATCCGAGACGCCGCCCACGCCGCCCCCATTGAAGATCGCTCTTACGAGCCTGAAGCCGGATGCCGTCATCGACGTCGGAGGCGACCGCCAGATCGCGGTGTCGCCCGAGGCCGTATGGGTGTCGAGCCGGACGGCTGGCACCCTGACGCGGATTGATCCAAAGACCAACGCGGTCGGGACTCGAGTCGCCATTGGCCAGGGCCCCTGCCGATCGGTGCTGGTGGCGTTCAAGAGCGTGTGGACCCCGCTCTGTGACGGGCCGGGACTCGCGCGCGTCGACGCGTCGGGAGACAAGCCGCCGGTGGTGCTCAACGTTGGCGTCTACGCCGCGGGGCCGATCGTCACGGGCACTGGCAGCGTGTGGATGATTACCGACCCTGCCGGCACGCTGTCGCGCCTCGATCCCGACACGAATGCGGTGGTGGCCGAGGTCACGGTGCCGGCTGGTGCCACCGCCCTGGCGGTTGGCCACGACGCGGTATGGGTGACGTCGCTTGCCACGCACGTAGTCACCCGAATCAACGGCCATACCAACGTGCTGATCGAGGCGATCAAGGTTGGTCGCGGACCGCTGGCCATCGCGGCCGGTGAAGGCAGCATCTGGACCTTCAATGGCGGCGACGGCACCGTGTCGCGTATTGATCCGGCGACGAACAAGGTTGTCGAAACCATCAAGACCGGCGTGACAGGGACGACCGGCTCCATGGTGGTGGGGGAGGGCTCGGTGTGGCTGAGCGCACCTGGGGCCCCCTTGACCCGGATCGATCCCGTCACCAACAGCGTGCGGCAGCAGTTTTCCGGTTCTGGCGGCGGCGTGCTTGCCCTCGGCCTGAAGTCGCTGTGGCTCACCGTCACGCCCACCTCGATCTGGCGCATTGATCCAAAGCGCGTCGAAGCCACAAGGAAATAGGACGCACGTGACTGACTACGGCACGCTCCGGGTGGTCGGGGTCATCCTGGCGCGCAATGAGGCTCACACCATCGGCGCCGTGGTGGCCCAGACGCTGCCGTTTGTTCATCAGGTCTGTGTGATGGACGGGCACTCCACCGATGGCACGGCGGCCGAGGCTGTTCGCGCAGGGGCGGTCGTGCATCAGGATCCGGGAAAAGGGAAAGGCTCGGCCATCCGCCTGAGCCTCGACCTGGTGGAGGCTGACGTTGTGGTCTTCCTCGATGCCGACGGTTCTCATGATCCCGCCGACATACCCAAGCTCGTGGAACCGCTCATGCGTGACCAGGCCGATTTGTGCATTGGCAGCCGCTTTTCTGGTGGCAGCGAAGAGCTGTCGGTCAGCGTCGGGCAACTCATCCGGACCATCGGCAATATCTTGATGAATATTGCGATCAACACACGCTGGCGGGTGGAGCTGACGGACACGTTGAATGGCTTTCGCGCGATTCGCCGTCACGAGGCCCGGCTCGTGCAGATGACCGAAGACACACACACCATCGAGCAGGAAATGGCGATGAAGATGCTGCGGCACGGCTACCGCGTGATGAACGTGCCCACGCACGAGTACGCGCGCACACACGGCACCAGCCACATCAAGATCTGGCGTGAGTGGCCCACGTTCGTCTGGTGCGTCATCGTCAACTTGTGGCCATCGGACGTGCGCCGGTGAGTCTGTCGCGCGTCGCGCTTGTGGCCGGTGGCGCCCTGCTGGTGTTGGCCAGTCTGTTCATTCCGCCAGGCTGGTTCATTCCCCTCCCGCGGAACACCGCCCCGTTGCCGCCTCCCATTTCGGGTTTCACGCTGGTCCAGATCACGCTGTTCATCGAAGGCCTGGTGCTCATGTGGCTGGGACTGCGGCGATGGCCCCAGAGAGAGAGCAGCGCGGCGGCCGGCTACCTGTTGCCGGACGTTGAGCCCCAACCGAAGTCGGAGCCCCACCTGGAGCCGGGGCCGGAGCCCGACCTCGACCCGCGCCTCAGCCTGTGGCTGCTGGCCGCGATTAGTCTGCTTGGACTGGTGCTCAGGATCGTGTCGCTGGGCAATGACCTCTGGATCGATGAACTGACACCGGTCACGGCCTACCGCAATGCCTCATGGATGCAGGTGGCGGTCACGTACACCAGTTCCAACAATCACCTGCTCAATACGCTCCTCGTGAACACGAGTATCCGCCTCTTCGGTCAGTCCGAGTGGGCGATCCGGCTGCCCGCCATGCTGTGGGGGACGGCCACCATTCCCGCTCTGTATTGGGTGGCGCGTCAGGCCTTGTCACGCTACGCCAGCCTCAGTGCGGCCCTGCTTCTCGCGGTGTCCTATCACCACATCTTCTTCTCCCAGAATGCGCGAGGGTATTCCGCCTACCTGTTTCTGTCATTGGTGTCGTCGGTGTTGCTGGTCAAGGCCCTGAGCACTGATCGACGTCGCACCTGGGTCGCCTTCGTCGCGACGACACTGCTCAATTTCGCGGCGTTGCTCATCAGTGGGTTTGTGTTTGCCGCCCATGTGATTGTCGGAGGTCTGGCCGTCCTCACGATCAAGGGTCGAGGCGGGCCGTGGAGGCCGCTGCTGCAGCGCCTCGTGTGGATATTTGGCCTCATCGCGTTTCTCGGTTTCCAGATGTACGCGGCGGTCGTGCCGCAGATGTACATGTTGATGCGTTCGGTGTATACCGAATCCACGAGCGGGTTTTCGCTCTTCTCGCTCGAGCTCGTCGCCGAGCTGACGCGCGGGCTCACCGCCGGGTTCGGTACGGGCTTGCTGCTGGGGGCCATCCCGTTTCTCGCCCTGGCCGTGGCCGGATACGTCATCCTCGTGAGGCGCCACTGGATTCTGGCGCTGGCGTTGACGTTGCCGTGTCTGCTCCAGGCGGTCCTCATCGTCGTTCAGGGGCTGACATTTTCTCCGCGGTTTTTCATCCTCGCGCTGCCACTGGCGATCATGGTGGTGGTGCAGGCCCTGACCAGTGCGACGTCGTTCGTGGCGCGCGGTCTCAGGCAGTCGGACCGCTTTGCGTGGTGGTGCCGAACGGCCGGCGTGGTGGTGTTGTGTGTGGCCTCGATCGCAGCGTTGCCTCGGTACTACACGGTGCCGAAACAGCCGTATCGTGCGGCACTGGCGTTTGTGGAAACGGCACGCCAGCCCGGCAGTCGGGTCATCGTGATCCACTACGCATCGGCGGGGATGCGCTATTACCTGGAACGCACCGGCACCTCCGACGCGGACTACGACGTTCGAGTACGGACGCTCGAGGCTCTGGATACGGTCATGGCCGAAGAGCCCGGTCGTCCGGTATGGCTCGTGACGACGTTCCCGAGGGCGCTCCGCCTGGGCGTGCCGGACCTCGATGCCCGCATCAAGCGCGACTGGGAGATCGTGCGGACGTTTCCGGCGACCATTGGTGACGGTCAGATTCTTGTCTGGCGGCAGAAGCCCTGAAGTGGTTTCGATCTGCGTGTCGCCGAAACCTGGCGCGGCCGTCACGGGCGCGGCGTCGGGGACCGAATCAGGCCACGCGCGACGATGAGCTCTGCGAGGCGCGCGCCGAACAGCGCGGCACCCTTCACGTTGAAGTGCACATCGTCGTAGAAGAACTCGAGTGATTTCGGAACCGTTCGCGCGAGGTCGAAAACCGGGACGTCCGTCTCGGTTGCGACCGTTCGCATCACGCCGTTGTACGACTCGAGCGCCCGGTCGAGGAGGTCTTCGCGATAGAGAACGCCACCGACATAGGTGAACCAGTGCCAGTCGACGACCCTGGGATCGACGGCGCTGTTCCACGTGCTGGCTTGTGTCACGAGCACCAGCTGAATGCCGTGCACCCGGGCGATGCCGGCCAGCGTCAACAAATTGTCGCGATAGGGCGACAGGTCCGTTCGCGGCATCGCGTCGGATACCGGACGACCGTTCTTGAGCGCCGCCTTCTCCCGGTAGTCCGTGACCACCTGGATTTGTTCGAGCCGCTCGCGTTCGGTCTTGCCCTCGATGCGGTGCATGGCCGCGTACATCCGTCGCGGAATCTGAAACTCGGTCGCGGCGAACTTCAGCAGCGTGTTCAGGGCGTATTTGGTCGCCGTTCCTTCCTGCATGAACAGGTAGTCGGCGCCTTGCATGGCGGCGCGCAGATCGTTCACGCCGGCGAAGACCGTGATCATGTCGGGCTGCAGGTGGACGATACGGTGTGCCAGGAGGGCGATGTGGTCGTAGCTCTTGTCGCCCGCCTTCCCCGCGTTGTAGACGCGGACGGTGCGTCCCGGCAGCGTCGCGGTCAGGGTGTCTTGAAGGATCCTGTCCGGCGCGACGCCATCGCCGATCATCATGCACTCGGTGGTGCTGCCTCCCACCATCACGATCCGGTATTCGCCGGGCGGTTTCGGCTGCGTCAGATCCGGGCCGCGGAACCCCAGGTTGTTCGTCGAGAAGAGGCTCGAGCCTTCGACGCCGGGGAGCCCCTCTTCCGCGACAATCCGGAGCGAAGAGTTCGGTTGATGGGCTGAGGGGACGTACGCCGATCCGCGATCCTCCACCTTGAACCGTGCGAAGGGGTCGCTGAAGGGAAGAACGCGCGCGAGCGTCCATTCGGTGACGACCAGCATCACGACAATGGTGGCGAGCGTGATGACAGGTCCGCTGAGGCGCTTCATGGGATGCTGCGTGGAATTGTAGCGCAGGCTCTCATGATCGGGCGGAGCCGGAGCCGGGGCGTAGGCGGTCAGGTGGGCTGATCCCGGGACCTCGGTGGCGCCTCGCTCTCGTGAACACCGACGCGTGCGTGCTGTTTCGCGAAACGTTATGGGACGGCCGTCACCCGTGTCCACTTCAGCACAGAGGAATACGTCCACAACACGTAGCATCGTGTGCATGCGAACATTATGGGCGACAGTAATCGGCGCGGCACTGCTGGTCAGCGTCACCGGCGCGCAAGCGCTTGATCCCAAGAAGGTCGAGGCCGGTCAGAAGGTCTACGTGAGCGCGAAGTGCGCCACCTGCCATGCGATCAAGGCGTCAGGCGGAAAGACGGCGAGCGCGCTTGGCGGCGTCGGGGCGAAGTTGACCGAGGCAGACATCAGGAAATGGCTGACGGTTCCTGCTGAGATGGAAGCGAAGCTTGCCACCAAGCCCAGGATGTCCATGGCTCCGTACATGAAGACGCGCAAGCTCACAGCCGGCGACGTTGATGTGTTGACCGCGTTCCTGATGAGCCAGAAGTAGCGGCGCTCATCATCCCGTTCCCGAGTGAGTGGTTGGCCCTCAGGCCACCAGGGCGGGATCATCGGTGTCGCCCTTCGCGCCGGACACATAAAACGTCGCCATGTCTGGCGTATTAAACGGCGCGTCCTGTCGCATCCGCGCCACGAGATCCGGGTTGGCCAGGAACGGACAATTGGGACTGGGCGAGGTGCCTTCGGTGATGATGAGCCCCGCTGTTGCTCGTTGGCCATAGTAGGTCGCCATCAGGGCGTCCGGCGTGTGCTCGGGGGGTCGCCCGGCTACGTGTCATCGGCGCCATCACCATGCGATTGGCGAGGTGGAGCGAGCGGGCGGAGAACGCATCGAACAGCATGGAGGCAGTGTGGACGACAGTCCGCTCTGTCGTCTGTGCCATCGTGCACAGCACCACGCGGGACACGCCGAAATCAGGAATCGCAGACTGACACTGTGCTACTTCAGGACTTCGTACGGATCGATCGGCGTGCCCTGCCACCACTTCCGCTCTGCTGTGAGCCTGAAGATGGCGAAGTGAAGGTGTGGCGTATCTTTCGGCGCGTTGCCGGTCACACCGACATAGCCAATCACTTCCCCACGGGCCACGCGCTTCCCCTCCGTGAGGCCCGTCGCGTAGTGGTCGAGATGCGCGTAGTAATAGACGTACGTGCTGGTGGGATCGAACTGATACACCGTGATGCCGCCCGCGTCGCTTCGAAACAGCTTGGCGACGATGCCGCTTTCAACGGCCACGACAGGGGTGTTCATTGGGGCGAGCATATCCATGGCCTCGTGCCTGCGCGTGCCGCCTCGCGTTTCATCAAAGGAGTCGCGCAGTGCCTCGCGCCCCGCACCCAGCACCGGTAAATCCAGGCGGCGATGGCGCAGATCGGCGACGGGGTCGCCCCCGAGAGTCGGTGCGGCTTCAGGACTCGGTACTGGAGGCGGTACAAGTGGAGGAGGCTCTCCCGGTTTTGACGGCTCAATCGAGACGGTGGGCTGAGCGCTCGCCCCAGGCTGGCTCGCAGGTGTCGACTCAATCACGCCACCAATTGGAGACATGTCCCCGCGCTCCCCCCGGCGCTGCCCAATGACCATGAGCGTCGCCATCGCAGCGACGCCCAGCACGAAACCGAGCGCTGCGCTGATCGCCGCGAGTCTGACGCCGCCGCCTCGTGTCGACGTCATTCGACGAAGTGGACCGGCGTGCCCTTCTTCACCAGATCAGCCAGGCGCGCGGCGTCCCAGTTTGTCAGCCGCACGCAGCCGTGCGACTGCGAGTGGCCGATACGGTTGGGTTCGGGACTGCCGTGAAGGCCGTAGTGCTCCTTGGAGATGTCGATCCAGACAGTGCCAACAGGGCCATTCGGCCCTGCGGGGATTGTGGCCTTCGAGTGCGCGGGGTCCGCGTCCAAGAACAGATCGGGGTTGTACTGGAACACCGGATTCCGGAGCACCGCCGTGACGGCCCACTCGCCAATCGGCAGCGGGTCGTGCTCGCCATGGGACTCGAACGCCGTGCCGGGCACTGGCGCCGCTGTGTGCATTTCGAGGTACGCGTCCAGCGCCTTCTCGGTGTTCCCTCCACGCTTCCCATCGATCTCTCCTGGCGAAAAGCCGACGAGAATCCATGGCGAGAGCTTTAGCATGACCGCACAGTACGGCTCGAGGCGGCATGTGTGCTGTTCCCAAGCGCACACCACCATCTACGGACGATCCCGCCGCTCCAGAGACACATCGTGCTCCGCGGCACCACCCTCGCCTGAATTGAGCGGGGACGTTCGTCCCGCCGCCTTGTTTCACCGGTGTTGTAGCGCAGGAGAAATGTCCCCTACGCTGGCGATCTCTGAGGAGGTCGCAGATTGGGACGGACAGCGATGAGTGCGCGAGAATTGACGCGGGTTGAGGTGTTGGCGCGGGTGAAAGCGGGGGCCTTGACGGTGACGGCGGCGGCGGTGCTGATGCGGGTGGGGTATCGGCAGGCGAAGCGGTTGGTGCAGCGGTATCGGGCCCGGGGGGCCAAGGGGTTGCGCCATGGCGGGGTCGGCCGCCGATCCAATCGCGCGTGCCCCGCCGCGCAGCGTACGCGAGTGGTCGCGTTGATTCGCGAGAAGTACAGCGGCGCGGTCGGCGTGCGGTTCGGGCCGACGCTGGCGACGGAGCACTTGGCGAGCGAAGACGCGCCAAGGGGCTGCCGGCGACCGAGCTGACTCACGCGCCACTCGAGGACTTTGCGGGCACGCACGACCATGCCGATTCCTGGCCGGGCTGATCGCGCGAGAAGACCGCGACACGTAGGTGCCAGCCGACGCCGTGGGCCATTCGGCGCCTCGCGTGTGGCTTCGGAAATCGACCCAAGAACCCGAGCGCCTGGCCTGTCGCCACTACCCCCGCGACGGATAAGGACAAGACGCCCGCAACTTGGATAGGATTGGCCCACCGACCATCAGGGTCCAGGAACCACGTGCCTCGCCTCCCCGTCGCCGCACTCCTCCACGCCGCCGTGCTGCCCACGCGGTCACCTCTGCTCGTGTGGCGGCACTCGCGCGTGGAGCGGGCCTACTGGCTGCCCGCACGTCTGGCTGCGAAACCGGGTGGACGTCCTCCGCTCGTGTCTGCCCTCATGATCACTCGGAATCGGCCGCGCCTCGCCATGGTGGCCATCGAGTGCTTCCGCGCACAAACCTGGCCCCATCGAGAGCTGGTGATCGTGGATCATGGGGCGGGCACGGACCTCGCCCGGCACCTCGAAGGGCTCAGGGATCCAAGGATTCGTCACATCCGGCTGGGCCGGTCCTGCACGCCGATCGGCACACTGCGGAATCGTTCCTTGGCAGAAGCCCGCGGCGACTGGATGTGTCAGTGGGATGACGACGACCTGTCGCATCCGGGCAGGATCGCGATGCAGATGACCGCAGCGGCGGCAGTGGACACGGACGCGTGCGTGCTGTTTCGCGAAACGTTATGGAGGCCACGGCTCGATCAGGTCGCCTGGACGGCCCCCAGGCTCTGGGAGCACTCCCTGCTCGCACGAAGGGCGATTGTGCCCGCCTTTCCGCCGCTTCGACGTGGATCCGACACGCCGGTCGTCGCGGCGATTGCCGCTCGAGGGCCAGTGGCGCTGCTCGACGAACCGCGACTGTACGTCCACGCCGGCCGCACGGGAGGCGTGAGCATCCACGGCAACCGGTCCCTCCAGAACAACTTCATGCTCGACGGCGTGGATAACAACTCGATCTCGACGAACGTGCAGGAACTGTCCACCCAGGTATCCCGGCCGTCGATTGACGCCATCGGTGAGTTCAAAGTAGTGACAAGCCCGTTCACGGCCGAATACGGCCGGGCGGCCGGCGGCGCCATCGTGGTGACGACCAAGTCAGGGTCGAACCGATTCGGCGGCACGGTCTACGGCTTCCTGCGCAACGAGGGCTTCGACGCGAAGAACTATTTCGCGGAGAAGGCCAATCTCGACAAAGCGAAGAACGACCAGAAGCAGTTCGGCGGCAACATCGGCGGTCCTCTGGTGCGCAATCGCGCGTTCTTTTTCGCGGACTTCGAGGGCACCCGTGTCCAACAGGGCGTACTGCGTGCCAGCACGGTGATGACCGACGCGCAGCGAAGCGGCGTGTTCACGTCGGCCATCAAAGACCCGCTGACCGGCGTCAACTTCGCGAATAACACGATCCCGAACAATCGCATCGACCCGGTGGCCGCCGCGATCCTCGGGCTGCTGCCTTCCCCGAACGCCTCCGGATCGACCAACTACGTCATCCAGCCCAACGTGCAGGACGAGGGCGAACGGTATCTGGGCCGCGTGGACCTGAAAGCGGGCACGAATGACAGCCTGTTTGCCCGGTTCATCTACACAGACCGGCTCCGTTTCGTGCCTGGCTTCCTTGGCGGTGTGCTCGACGGGACCTCGACATCGGCGTGGGGGCGCAACTTCCTCAAGTCCAAGAGCGTGGTGGCGGGCTGGACCCGCGTGCTCAAAGAGTCGCTGGTGAATGAGTTCCGCGCGTCCTGGGCGAACGGCGAATCCGATGGCCAGCAGGACCCGTTCGGCAACGACGGCCTGGCGCAGATAGGCTTCAAGGGCGTCCCGGCCAACCCGGCGGTGCTGGGTGGCATTGTGGGGATCGATATTACGGGCCACGCGCGGCTCGGCTCGCCGAACTTCATGCCGAAGTATCAGCATACGAATCAGTTCCAGTTCCTGAACACGACCACCTGGCTCTCGGGTAACCATCAACTCAAGTTCGGGGCCGACATCATGGCGCCCATGAACAACCAGTACCTGGATGTGCCGTCCACGCGCGGCAACCTGAGTTTCACCGGGCAGTTCACGGGCCACGCGTTCGCTGACTTCCTGCTCGGCTACGCGCGCGGTGCAGAACTGTCGAACGTCAACGTCGTGAACCAGCGCCGCTGGGCCATGGCGTACTTCCTCCAGGACGACTGGCGCATCAACTCGAACCTGACACTGAACCTGGGCGTGCGCTACGACTTCATGACACCGTCGTACGAGAAGGACAACCGGATGGCGAATTTCGATCCGGCGACCGGTGGCCTGGTATTCGCGTCTGACGGCTCGCTTCACGACCGCACGCTGGTCAAGCCCGACTGGAACAATGTTGCGCCGCGCGTGGGCCTGGTCTACCAGATTGACTCGAACACGATTGTGCGGGGCGGTTACGGGATCTTCTACAACAGCCTGGATCGTATCGGTTCCGAAGATCAGCTCGCGCTGAACCCACCGAATCTGCGCAACATCAATCAGACGACCACCTCGACCACGACACCCGTCCTGTTCCTGCGCGACGGATTCCCGCCGAACTATCTCGATGCGAACAACATCGTCCTGAGCCGCCTCCTGATTCGTGCGGCGAACCCCGACGGCGGAAGCGCGATGTTCCAGCAGATGTCCGCGGGCCTCGAGCGCCAAATCGGACACGACGTCGCGATCTCGGTGGATGTTGTCGGCAACTTCGGCAAGGACATCGCGGTCCTTCGCAACCTGAACCAGCCCGCGAGCGGCAACGGCGCGCGTCCGTACCCGAACTTCTCGCACATCCAGTGGCGGGATCAGAGCGGCACGTCGCCTTACTACGGCATGGATCTGTCGGCAGAGAAGCGGTTCTCAGATGGTTATACCGCGCGCCTTTCATACACGCTGAGCGACGCGCGTGACCAGGCTCCCGAACACCTCGCAGCCAGCTCAGGCCGCCAGCAGAACACCAACGACCTCGAGGCGTGGGAGGGGCCGAGCGACTTTGACGTCCGGCATCGCCTTGTCGCGACGTTCGTCGCCGAGCTGCCATTTGGTACAGGCAAACCATACCTGCAGGACGGTGTGGGTGCCGCGGTACTGGGTGGATGGACGGTCAGCGGCATCTATACGGCGCGGTCGGGCCGGCCGTTCACGGTGACGCAGGGCACGCTTGAAGGCGCGACGTGGATGCCCAACCAGACGGGCGATCCGAACGGCGACAAGACGGTTGACCGCTGGTTCAACGCCGGAGCGTTCACGCGTGTCAACGCCGGCGTGTTTGGCGACACCAAGCGAAATAGCCTGGTCGGACCCGGTTACGTGGCGCTTGATCTGACCGTGCAGCGGAAGTTCATGTTCAACGACCGGTACGCGGCGTCGCTGCGCTGGGACATGTTCAACGTCTTCAACCGCGCGAACTTCGGCAACCCGAATTCAAACATCACTGCTACCAACGTGGGCACCATTTCCACGCTGGCGGGTGATCCACGGCAGATGCAGGTGTCGTTCCGGCTGCATTTCTAGCGGCCGCGCGCGTGGAGCCCAGCGCGCGCGACGTGCATCACGACGTCGAGCGGGCTGGGGTTCCAAGGCCGAGGCCGTGCCGGAGAAGTCATCAAAGCGCGAGATCGTATGATGTGGTTGCTGCTTGTGCTGTTGGCCCAGTCACCGATGGTGACGTCCGCCGGGCCCCACAACGTCGTTCTCAACGGAGTGGTCGGTCTGTCCGACAAGGGGACCTACCAGGAGCACGGCTTTGACGTGCCGGCCGGAACGACCCGGCTCGACTTCAGCTTCACACATTCGCACAAGGATGTCGGCGCACAGCTCGAGGTCGGCGTGTTTGATCCGGTCCGCTTCCGCGGCACCAGTCGTTTCAGCAAGACGACGTTCTATATTGCGGATGGTCATGCGGCGGCGTCGTACCACGACGGCCCGTTGCCTGCGGGGCGGTGGCGCGTCTCGCTCGGCATCCCAGCCCTCGGTACGTCCACTCGGGTCGAGTGGAAGGTTACCGTCACCATGTCTTCAGCGGCCGCGACCCGATCGCCACTCGAGCCAACTGCGCCCGCGCCACGGTGGCTTGTAGGAGACTTTCATGCGCACACGTTGCACAGCGACGGATTCGGTTGCCTGAATCCAGAGGCCCCGAGTGAGACGCGGGGATGTCACACATGGGAGATCGTTGAGGCCGCCCGCGCTCGCGCGCTGGACTTTGTGGCGGTGACCGACCACAACACGACGAGCCATCACGGCGAAATGGCCGCACTCCAGGAGACGGTTCCGAACCTGTTGCTGGTGCGTGGTCAGGAACTCACCACGTTCCACGGACATGCCAATGTGTACGGCACCAGTGCCTTCATCGACTTCCGCCTGGGTTTTGGTGGTCGCACGATCACTCACGTTGTGGACGACGTTGCGGCCGCTGGCGGACTGCTCTCGATCAACCATCCGGGTCGCGAGACCGGAGACAGGTGCACCGGGTGTGGTTGGGATGCGCCTGGGACGCCGTGGTCACGGATCGAGGTGATGGAAGTCGTAAATGGCACCAACGTGGAAGGACCCACCGCGGGCCTTGGATTCTGGCAGGCGCGCCTGAATGAGGGCCATCGCGTGACCGCGATTGGCGGCAGTGATGATCATGCGGTCCGGTCGGACCGTACCCGGCTTGCCACGCCGACCACCGTCGTCTTCGCGACCGGGCTGTCCGAGACGGCTCTGCTTGACGGTGTACGGTCGGGACGCGTCTACATCCGGACGCGGGGCCCGGAGGGGCCGTCGGTGGACATCTCGATTGGTCGCGCCGGGCAGTCCGTCGTCATGGGCGGCACACTCCGGCTCACCGAGCCCAGTGAGGGAACACTGCGCATTGAAACGGCAGGTGCGACAGGGCAGCAGGTGGAGGTGGTGAAGAATGGCGTGATCCTCGCCATCCGGACCGTGCCCGGCGACTCCATGGCGGTGACCGTTCCGCTCCAGGTCGCTCCCAACGACTGGATCAACGTGCGGCTGCGCGACGACCTCGGGATCACTGCAATTTCCAATCCCGTCTATGTTCGCCGACGCTGACGGCCGGCGCTGAACGGATCGCGACCACGCGTTCACGACCACGCCGTGACCAGTGTCACGCACTACAATGTTCACACCACCTTTCCTGCAGGAGCCCCAATGACGACAGATGTGCGTTCGCTCGGATCCGCGATGTTCGCCCTTTCGTTCACGGCTGTTCTTATGGCGCAGACGCCGGCGCGGCCGTTGCTCAGCATTCGAATGGGGTTGTGGGAGGTCACGTCCACGACAAAGATGAGTGGAATTCCCGGTGTGGACACGAGCAAGATGTCACCGCAGCAGCAGGCGCAAATCGCCGCAGCGATGGCTGGCGCAATGCCAAAACCCACCGTCCTGAAGTCCTGCTTTACTCCGGAACAGTTCGTCACCGCACAGCCCCCCGAGCGACCCGGCACGACGTGTCAGCAGTCGATGCAGACGAACACGGCCAAGGTCCTGGCGAACACCATGATTTGCACTGGCGAATACCCGTCCAGGTCTGTTTCCCGGACCGAGGCGCAGTCGCCGACGGCCTTTACCGGCACAGTCACGTCTACCACCACGACACGCGGCACGGAAATGAGCGTGACGATCGACATGACCGGGAAATGGCTCGGCGCGGATTGCGGAACCGTGAAGTGAACCTGCGGTTGGACCCTGGATCCTGCGCGGCCATCCCCAGTCGGCCCGCGCCCGGAACCGGACGGTTGCCGGGGGGCTGGAAGCCGCACTACCGTTACCGATGTTGACCGCATCGAACTGGCCCGCCGCGCTGACGCGTGCCGACCTTCAGGGCTATCAGCCGCAGAACCAGGTGCGCTTTCGCCTCGCGCGCGCCGAAGCTCGCGCGGGCGAGGTCGAGGAGGCCCTGTCGAGACTGGAGCGACTGGCGGCCGCAGGCTTTGCCAATACCGCGGTCCTGCAGATGCCCGACTTGGAGTCGCTGCGTGGGCAGGCGCGTTTCCAGGCGTTTGAGCGCCGGGTGCAGACCAACGCCCATCCGTGCGGAAGCGATCCGAATTTCCGCGCCTTTGATTTCTGGGTTGGGCAGTGGGACGTGCAGCCGACGGGATCGACGCGAGGGCCGATCGGGACCGGGGCGTCCAGTGTGATTGAGAAGCAGCTGGATGGTTGCGTGATTCAGGAGCACTGGCTCGTGTCGGGGTCGCCCGGCGAGGGCAAGAGCTTCAATATCTACAACACCGCATTGAAGCGATGGGAGCAGTACTGGGTGGATTCGCGCGGAACCCTGACGCACTACATCGGCAATGTTCGCGAGGACGGTGCGTTGTACTACGAGGCGGATCAGTTCGGCACGACCAACAAAATCCGGATGACGTTCTTCAATCAGGGGCCAAATCAGGTACGGCAACTCGGGCACACGTCCACCGACGGCGGCAAGACCTGGTCGGTGTCGTTTGACCTGCCTACGTGCGCAAGCCGTAGGCGCTGGGCTTCACGCGCGCGACCGGCAGCGGCTGACTACTGCCAGGGAATGGTGCGCGCCGCAACGGCTGGTGCGTCACCACCCGTGGTCCATACCGCAAGGATGCCCGCGCTGGTAGCGGCAAGCACGGGATACGTGGATGGACCCGCCGGCGTGAGCCGGACTACCGGTCCGAACGCGACGGGTTGGCCCGGCCGAACCTTCACCTCGCGGGCCATCGCCACGCGCATGCCGTCTGTGAACTCGTCCCAGGCCACCATCATCCTGCCGTTGGGGTTGACCACGATCTGCGGATGTGTCGGCTTGCCTTGGCCGAGCGTGGGCACGCGGGTGCGTGTCGCATACCTCACGCCGTCAGGGCTCGACGAGTAGAACAGCGCGCCTTCGGGTTCAGCCCCGTCGATGGTCGTTGGCCACACCATGTGCACCGCCCCCATCTGATCCACCGCCATCGCGGGCCCGTCGTCCGGGCACCCACTGATGGCCCAGCCGTCTTCGCTGACGCGAACGGCTTCCGAAAAAGTCCGGCCGCCGTCGCGCGAGACGATCGATGCCATATCGCGGAGGTTGCCGGGGTACACGTGGCGCCATGCCGCATGTATCGCCCCATCAGGTGCGACGACCAGGGTCGTCTTGCAGCAGTAGCAGACGCCTTTTGCGAGTTCGCGTTCGGACGCCGGCGTGTTGCCGGTGCTCGCGTAGTACAGGCCTGACTTCTGAGCCATGGCCACGCCGTCGTACACGGCATCGGTCTTCTGATGCGGCGCGTGCGTTGCGCCAGCGGCCATGCCGCGATGGTCAAGCCAAATCGCGTGGGCCGTGCCCTGCTGGTCGAGTGCAAGCGCCGGCCAGCCACGTTGGCCCGGTGCGCCGGGTGACTGCAACATGACCGGCGTCTCGAACGTCCTGCCGCCGTCGCGCGATCGCGCACTCTTGATCGCAGTGGTGTCTCCGCGCGCGGTCCACAGCACCGCGATCTCTGGGTCGGAGGCCCCGTCTCGCGACACCAGTGCCACCCGCGGTGGAAACTCGCCGCCGAGCTTGGCTTCGCCCTGGACGGCGTTCACCTGGACGGGCTCACTGAATGTCTGTCCGGCGTCACGACTGACCGCGACGAACACATCGGTCGCGCCGGTGACCGATGCGCCCCAGACGACCGCCACAAACGAGCCCGTCGCGGCCACCCAGGGCGTGCTGTTTACCCGTCCCGCCACACCGATAGACACCAGTGTGGTGGGTGCCGGCGGGCGCGAGACCACAAGCAGGCTCGACACGGCGGCCACGAGTGCCGCCGCGCCGACCCAGACGCCGACCCACGCAATGACGCGCCGTAGGGCCATCAGAACCTCACTCGCAGGCCAAACTGGAACAACCGCGGATCCTGCAAGGCCGTGATCTGGCCGAACGTCGATGACGGGTTTGTGGGGTAGGCCCCGGCGCCGAAGTTCGTATTCCGTGTGAGCGTGTTGCGCCGATTCGTCAGGTTGAACCCTTCGGCCAGGCCCTCAACCTCCACGCGGCCCGTCACCTGAAACACGCGGCTGAGACGCAGGTTCAGGCTCAGGAAGTCGCTGCCGATGCCCGCATTCCTCTCGATGAACTCGCCATTGACAAGAGGCCGTCCGGCGGTGCCCTGCAGCGTCGTGACGCCGGAGCTGATGTTGAAGGGCAGCGCCGAGTACGTCTGCAGCAATCCGCTCAACTGGAAACCCTGCGACCGCACGGCACCGCTCACCGTCAACCGATGGCGCTGGTCGTCGTCCGAGCGTCCCCAGTCCTTCGCCAGGTCGAACGGGTCGATCGGACCGCTGAAAAAAAACTCGCCCAGGTTGTTCATCGACTTGGACAACGTATACGACACCCGGTAGTCACCCCAGCGTTCCGATCGCTGGAGGACCGAGAGGTGCAGTCCGTGATAATTGGATTCGCCCACGGACGAATACTGACTGTTGTTGGCGTACGTGGCGTTGGGCCGGCATCCGTTGTTGGTGCCGGCCGCGACACAGGTCGGCACGTTCTGGTTCACCGACATCAGCAGGTTCTGTCCACGCACATACGAGTATCCGACGCTGAGGGTGGTCCCCTGGCGAAGCTGGTGTTCGACTTCGGCGCTGGCCTGGCGCGACGACCCGTTCTGGAGGTTGCGGTCCATCGTGGTCAGGTTGACGAGCGCGACCGACGGAAGCGCGTTGGGCAGGATGTTCGGGAAGGTCGGAGCGCCGGCCTGCGAGGGCGACAAGCTCAGCGCGAGCTGGCGCAGATTGGCCAGGTCGGTCGTATTGTTCGCCGAGAGCAGGGCATTCGCGAGCGCGCGCAGGGGCACACGGTCGTAGAAGAGGCCCGCGCTCGCGCGCACCACCGTGCGGCCCGAGTTAAAGGGCGACCACGCCACGCCGAGGCGCGGCGACACGTTATTCCGGTCGGTCGTGATGCTCTCAAGGCCCTGCAGGTCGTACCGCACGCCGAGATTCACCGTCACTTGCGGGCGGACTTTCCATTCGTCCTGAACGTAGACGCCGAGGTTTGGATTCGCCTGCGACACGTCGGTCTCGCCGAACGTCTGTGTGAATCCGGCGTTGTTGTAGACACCACTCAGAAAGTTCGCGAGCGATGAAAACGTGTACGACCCACGGACCGCCCTGGGAAAGCTGATGCGATCGTCGTTGTACAGAAAATCAACGCCAACCCTCAGCGCGTGGGCGCCCGCCTGGTGTGACAGGTTGTTCACCACCTGGTAAAGACTGTTCACGCGCCCGAGCGGGCTTGTGGAGAGCCGGCCAAACGACGCAACGCCGGCAATGCTCACCGTTGGTCCCACGGCGTCCGTCGGGCCGGCCTCGAGATTGCCGTGCGCAAACTGTGCCCGCGTCTCAAGCACAGTTCTCGAGTTGATCACCAGGGTGTTGCTCACCGCGACGCCCTGGTCCACGTTGGCGAGCCCCTGCGACGCGCTCGGAGCGCTGAGGCCGCCGGCGCCACGGGAGTTCGAGGAGGTCACGCCATAGCGGCTGTAACGAATGCCCAGCTGATCCCGGCTGTTGACCTGGTGATCGACTTTGGCCAGAACATTGGTGGAGTTGACCGGGTTCCGGTACTCGCCGGTCGTGACGAAGGGCCCCTGATAACCCACAGCCGCGAGACGCGCGTTCACTGCCGCGACATTGGCGGGTGAGATCGTGACGAGGCCGGTCTGGTTGAGCCGACGCTGTTCCACATTCGTGAAGTAGAAGGTCCGATTCTCGACCACCGGTCCACCCAGACTCGCGCCGTACTGCCACTGCCGCATCGGCAGCTTGGTTCCCGACAAGGCGTTCTTCGCGTTGAGAGCATCATCGCGAAAGAAGTTGTACGCCGTGCCGTGTCGCACGTTCGTGCCGCTCCGCGTCACCACGCTCATGTAGCCGCCGAGCGCGCGGCCCAGTTCGGCCTGCCCGCCCGAGGTCACCACCTGGAACTGCCCGACCGCATCAACGCCGTAGGTCATGCCGCTCAATCCGGCGGCGTCGTCGTTCGCCGAGAGGCCGTCAACGATGAAGTTGTTGGAGAGGTTGCGTTGGCTGCCAACAGAAAGCGTGACGCCGGGAACGGCCGACGTTTCTGGAAAGAGCTGCGTGCTCGCCACGTTCGTGGGTGAGACGCCCGGAATCAGCAGCGCCAGCTCGAGGAAGTTGCGCCCGTTGAGCGGCAGGTTCTGCACCTCGCTCTGAGAGACCGTGCCGGCGATCTGGCTCCGTGCGGCTTCCAGCACCGTGGTGTTCGCGGTGACGCTGACGCTGGTGTCGACCCCGCCGACCGCAAGCGATACCCGCAGTTCGAACGCCGCACCCAACGTGAGCGTCAGCTGTCGGACGTCGGCCTTGAAGCCCTGCTGGGTCACGGTGATCTCGTACGGGCCCACTTTCAGGTACGGGAACCGGAATCGACCTTCGTCGTCCGTGAGGGTGGTGCCGGTCACATTGGTGTCTGTATGGCGAGCGACGATCTGCGCGCCTTTCAACACGGCGCCAGAAGCATCAGACACGCGACCACTGACACTGGCGTAATCCACTGACTGTTGAGCAAACGCGAGATGAGAAGATGCGAGCACGCAGCTCGCCATTACGAGTACCTTCAGGAACTTCACGGCGGGACCTCCCACGAAAAGAAACGATCACAGAAGAGACCCAAGGCACACGTGTGCCCTGGGCCAGACGATGTGAGCGGTTCTCAGGCGCGGGGTGGTGGCGGTTCGGGCGAAGCGAGGCGGCTGGTCGGGTGTTCATGGGCCGCACCTGCGACGAGTGTTGCGGTGGACTCTTGAACAAGGCGGAAGGCGTCAATGGGTGGCACACCCTGGGTTGACAGGACCGCGAGCACGGCCGCCATGGGGCCGTCGCAGGTGCCGCGCATCACGCAGCCGCGAACCGGCGCCGGGTCGGCGTTCGCAGGCTCAGGGGCGGGCGCCATCTGATGCCCGACGTGCGCGTGGTCGTCGGAATGTGCAGAAGGTGCCGGGCTGGCCTCGGCCGGGACCGGCTGATGGGCGGCGGATTGGTGGTCGCCGCCGTGGCGGTGCGCAGCGCAGCAATCGCGCGGCACGAGCGCGTACAGAGCGGACCCCTGGAAGATCAGCCAGGCGGCGACCCAGAACTGCGGACGACGTCGAAGGGTCAGCATCGAAGGATGAGGCATTCTAAGCGACTGTCGGGGCGGGTGTCGAGGGACCCACGTCGGGTGCGCCACGTGCGGCCACGACATGGCGACTATAATCGCGCAGCATGCCACTCGATGTTGACCCACGGCTCACACGGCGACAAGCTCTGAAGACCACGGGCGCCGGCCTGATCGGCGTGGCCGGGCTTGGCCTGTGGCCCTGGTCTGTCGATGCGGTTGACGACCATCAGGCTGGCTATGTCCCTCCACCTGAAGACACGGGCGGCTGGCGCATCGGCGATGCACGTACGCTCGGGGTCAATCCCGACCGGCTTCTCGACGCGGTGCGCTACCACGACCAGCACGAACTGACGACGAGCCACGGCGGCGCCCTGGTGGTGATTCACCGCGGCCACGTGATTGCGGAAAGTTACGTGACCGGAACGCAAGGCGGCCCCGCGCGCTGGACCGCACGCACGTGTAACGACATCAAGTCGTCGACCAAATCAGTCTTCGGCACGGCCGTTGGCGTATTTCTCGATGAGTATCCCGGCCATATGACCCTCGAGAGTGATCTGGTTGGCCGGTCCCGTGACACGTCACTCATCCCTCAGATCTGGGAGCAGCCGATCTCGGACCCGCGCAAGTTGCGGATCAAGGTCAAACACGCGCTGTCGATGACCACCGGGCACGAATCGCGTGAGCCGTGGCTGGCGCCTGCCGCGCGCCGGCTGTCGCCGGGCTACCGCGGACCATTCCAGATGCATGAGTACTGCTTCGGGTGGTGGCAGTTTGAGGGCATCGCCGGACAGCACACGCTCCGGTTCGAACCGGGATCCAATTTCAACTACAGCAACTTCGGTCTGGAGCAAGTGGCTCTGGCGATGCGTCACACGTCAGGCATTGAGGTGGGCCCCTATCTCTACGACCGTGTGCTCGGTCCGATGGGGATGCCGCGCGGCCTTCGCGACACGCAGTATCGCGAGATGCCCTACAGCGATTCGCGCGAGTTGAACTTCAGCGACACGCCTGGCTGGGGTCGAGGCGGCAGCGACGGGTGCAACGCCTACGGCGCGGACCGCAGTCACAGTCCGATCGGATTCAACTCGATCGTCGGGAGCACGTTCAGGTGTTCGGCGCGAGATTTTGCCCGGCTCGGGTATCTGTGGCTGCACTACGGGCGATGGGGCCAGCGGCAGTTGGTGTCAGACGCCTGGCTGCGGCTGGCCACACGCCGCTTCGTGCGCGATTCGGGTGACACACCGAACAATTACGGATTCACGTTCTGGACACACAACGGCGAGGCAGGCGTCCCGTCTGACCTGTTCATGTCACGCGGCCACAACCTGAATCATAGCTATATGATTCCGAGCCTCGACTTGGTGGTGGCACGATTGGGGAACGACAGTCGGCGCCAAACCAGCGGCCCCCCGCTGGCCACGGCACTGATTCAGCAGATCGTCGCAGCGTTCTGACGACCCTGCCGGCACCGCCATGTAGCCGTTGATCGGACGTTTCCGAAGCGCTCAGGCCGACCGAGTCAACGAGGTGCCCGCCTCGGCTGTCACGCACTTGTCCGACCTCAACCGAAATGCGCGCCTCCGACGGTGCGGCCATGACGAACGACAACGCGACGACGAAACAGCCGAAGACACGCGTGTCGCCTCCCGTGGGTGTGGACTCTGGACCCTGGGTGTTGGTTCATAATCCAAGCATGTGCAAGACCATCACACACCGCGTGAAGTTCAAGGCGGCGCCCGAGGCCGTGTACGAGGTTCTGGCCGACTCCAGGCAACACAGCCGCATGACCGGCAAGAAAGCCACGATCAGCACGAAGATCGGGGGCACGTTTTCCGCTCGCGCAGACGAGGTGACCGGGGTCAACGTCGATCTCGCGCCGGCGCGGCGCATCGTGCAGGCCTGGCGACACCGCAGCTTCCCCGAGGGAATATTCTCGATGGCCGCCGTCACCCTCACACCGACCCCGGACGGCGGGACCGAGCTTGTGCTGACGCATCGGGGTGTGCCGAAGGCGCTGATCCCCGAAACCGAGCAGGCGTGGCGTGAGGAGTATTGGAGCCCGATGAAGGCGTATCTCGATCGTTCGAGCCCCTGACCCGGGGCCCCGCCAGGAATTCGACAGCGAATCTCTGACTCACGACACTAGATCGGTGTGCGAGTCCTGGGTCGAGAGTGTGGTGGTTGGGGCAGATCGGCCAGCGCGTCGTTGGTGTCGGCGCTGGCCTGGCGCAGTTGCTCCACCAGGCTCTGTTGTTCTGGTGAAAGCGCCGTGGTGAGCAGTGCCTTGATATGGCGATCGATAGCTGCGGCGGGCCCATGCAAGGTCCCAACCCTGCGCACGAGGCGTTCGAGTTCAAGCGCCTGATCCCGCGCGCGTTGCAGCATGGGGCGCACGTCGGCGGCACCGGTCAGCCGCTGAAGCACGATGAGCCGGCGTTCATGCTGTGCGATCGCCACGGCGCGGAGCAGGACCTCCGTGCCGTTGACCGTGGCGACAAACGGCTCGGAACTGCCCGACGCCGGGTGGCCCTCATGCCACACCTCCTCGGCTTGCATCAGGAAGTGATCAAGAAATGGCAGGGTGTCGCCGAGGGTCGGGACGGCCGTCGGGGCCGCGGCGAACGCGCTGGCCAGCCACCCGGGCACCGGCGTCAGGAGGCGCAGCGAGGACTGCCGGGTCTGGGCTCCCTCCGCCGGTCGGGAACACTCGATCACGCAGAGATTGAAGGTGCGCACCACCGCACTCAAGAGCTCATCGCTCATCGGGGGCCTCCGATCATGGCTCGGGCAAGAAGCTGAAACGCGGATTCCACGCCCTCACCGGTCTTGGCGCTGGTGCGGACGACCCGCCAACCCTGTTCGACCAGTTTGATCAGCCCGGGCTCATCGATTTCCCACTCAGCCGCGAGGTCCGCCTTGTTCAGCAGCAGGATAAACGGCACCGGGCCCGCCACGGCGGTGGCCTTCACCTGCAGCTGGCGAGCCACCTCAAGGGTCATGCGACGCGTGCCGTCCGCCACGAGCAGATACCCGGACATGCCGCGCAGATGCGACGGCTGCACCGTCTGGTAGTCGTCCTGGCCTGCGATATCCCAGAGCATCAGCGTGAGGTCCTGACCGTCCACCGATAGCGGCTTCTTGTCGATCTTGACGCCGACCGTCGAGAGGTACTTGTCAGAGAACATGCTGCTCACGTAGCGGGCCACGAGGCTGGTCTTGCCGACCGCAAAGGCGCCGAGCATGCAGATCTTCTTTTGAATCATGGCCTGTGACGCATCAACGGGCCGGCCGGATCACCCGAATGGTGACGCGCCGGTTCTGCTGCTTGTCCACTTCATTCTGACTCAAGACCACCGGTACACGGCTGCCCACGCCCTCGATCACGATTTCGAGTCGCCCCGATGCATCGCGTCCGATCGCGGCATGCACGACATCGGCCCGCGCCCGGCTCAACGGCAGGTTCGATTCGGCGGGGCCATCGGCGTCGGTGTGGCCCATCACGTCCAGACGAAAACGCAGGCCCGACGCCTCAGCCAACGCGTCAAGCTCGCGTACATCCTGCGCCGCGCCGCGCAAGATTTCGTCCTGCCCAGAGGCCAGGTTGGGGGCGCCCTTCGCGAACAGGAACGTCCGGCGTTCGATTCGGGAAATCACCGCACGCGTTGACGTGTCGAGCGCCGCCGCCGCGTCAAACGTGGTCACCCCGGGCACCAACGGCGCGAGACGACGGGCCTCGCCTACCCAGGCGATGGGCGGCGTTCCGGTGGCCGACAACACGCCGTCGTTCAAGACCAGGGTGGTGCCGTCGGGTGGCTGCAACACATCAGTCACGCGCGCCAGAACGAGCGACGGCTCCAGCGCGTAATACGGCGCCCATCGCCCGAGGACGTCGCTGCCTTCCATACCGGTACCCGCCAGCAACGCGTGAGGATCGCGGGCTCGCGGATCACGTAGTCCGGAGACGACGAACTTGCCGTGCTCATGAGTGGTGGAGACCACGGTGATTCCAGGTTCGGCGCGGAGGGCCGCAAGGTAGCGCGCCTCGCGGGCGCCGGTGCGATAGGCCATCACGGCCCACGCCAGGAATGCGAGCAGGGCGACCGCGGCCAGCACCCACGCGGCTCGGGAATGACCCTTCCGGTCGTCGGCGCGGTACTCGGTCTGCAGGCAGTCCTCCAGGATCGACACGCTCCCATCGAGCGTGCTGGCGTCGCCATCAAACGACTCGAGAGCCTCGCCAAACTCAAGGTGAATGGTTTCCACGGTGCGCTGAAGAACGCGGCGGAAATCGCGCGGGGCAGAGCCGCGAATGACCGCTGCGAGAATCGCGTGAGGTCCGGGTTCGATCCACACCGCCAGGTCTCCGACCTTGAGCGACTCGAGCGCGTCATGCGCAGACACATCGCCCGACGCGCGAAACGAGTCCTGCACAAAATCGCGAATCGCCGTGAGCATGCCCGACACCATATCGGCGTCCTTCATTCCGGCTGCGCCTGTATGCGCATGCTGCAGCAGCAGGCCTGTGTTCCTGTCGATCAGCAAGACCTGCTCCACGCGGAAGAGCAACGTCTTCAGGAGAACGACCTCGGCGAATGACTTCCCGGTGCGAAGGGCTTCGAGGCGCCAGTGAATGGACTGGCGTGAGAAGGCGTGTTCAAGCGTCCGGTTGAGAGATTCGATCATGCCGGCCAGGCTCGCCGCCACCGCCTTGCGGATGGCGGGGCCCATGATCGGGAACAACGCGTCGGCGAGTGGCTTGGGGTTCCGCCGCACCGATGAGGTGACGGCGCGCTCGACGGCCGGGGTCAGTGCGCGGGCGACCGCTGGATCATGCGCGTGCCGGAGCAGGGCCTGTGGCAACACCTCGCCCACATCCCGGGCGCGAACGTCGAGGTCGTCCAGGCGGTCCTGCAGTGCGGCCAGATGCCGACGCTCCGGGCCAGCGAGGATCGCCCGAAGCGATGCGAGTTGCTCGTCCGGGCCGGTCTCGTCCGGTGCGCTCTCAGCCTTTTCGGCCATTGTCGGCGCCGGGAGCGGGCTGGTCGCTTGAGAGCCGCAACGCCATCTCGTTCAACAAGGCAGCAATGGTCGCCCGGTCGGCTTTGTCATTGCGCAGGTCGGCCGCCTCCTGGCTCAATCGCGCCAGCACGTCGTCGATCTTCCCGCGGATGTCGTCGGTCACTCGCTTGTGGAGGTCGAGAATCTGCTTTCGCAGTTCACGCTGGAGTTTGTCGATTTGGTCATCGATCTGGCCGGTCTTTTTTTCTGTAGCCTTCGCGTTGTCGCGCACCTCGCGCCCCAGTTCCTTCGCCGCACTCACGCGCTCGTCGTGTTCGGCTTTGATGCGGTCGGCGAGTGACGCCGTCTCCTGCTTGACGAACTGCTCGAGTGCCAGCAGGCGCTTGCGTACGTCTTCTTTGAGTTCAGCCGACTCCTGTACGAGGCGCTCCTCGAAGCGGCTGAACCGCCGATCGTAGTCGCGCATCTGCCCGCCGAACAGAATGTCGCGGACCTTGTCGATGTTGCCGGGGTTGTCGTCGGCCGGCAGTTTCTTGGAGTCTTTCTTGTTGGTTGGCTTCTTGGTGTCCACGGCGAAGTTCCTTCTGATGGGGCGCTTCGAGGGCCGAAGGTTATCACAGGGACAGCCGCTGAACGGGCCGTCGCATCGCCGCCCTGGGCTCATCTACGCACTTCTGGTTCTCACAATGGATCTCCGGGGCTCCATCAAGGCAACGACCGTCCGGAAGGTGGTGAAGCGGGTGGGTGGACCGGCGGTGGCATGTCTCTTGCACTCGCAAGTTCGGATGAACCTCTCCCGCACTTCTGTTGCTCTTGTGATTGGGCTGGCGAGCCTTGCTGGCAGCTGTGCCTCGGATTCGACACCCCAGCAGAAGGGTGCCGGACAGAACCAACGCGCGATTCTGAATGAAGGCTACAGCATCCTCTACCGCAGCGTCTCGAACCTGTCCAAGGTCGACCTGATCTTCCTCGTCAAGTCGGAATCCGAGCCGGTCAATCAGCTGACGACCGTTGTGACCGAGTACGCCGATGCCCTCAAGAAGACACTGGAAGGCGTTGCGAAGGACTATCCGGCCGTCACTATCGCACTCGATCCGCTGCCTGTGATTGAACAGCGCACGCGCGAGGCCATCACGAAAGACCGGTTGCTGAGCTTTGCTCCCATTGTGGGGCTCAAGGGCGAGAGCTTCGACCGCCGGATGTTGCAGAGCCTCGAAGGCATGCTCAACCATCTCCGGTTCCTGACCAAAACGCTGGCCGACGAAGAGCCGGAAGCCAGCCTGAAACAGATAGCGGCAACCGCGCATACCAAGTTTGAGCAACTGTATGCCCGGGTTCTCGATATGCTGCGGGATAAGTACTACATCAACACCGGGGAGCGGAAAGTGGCGCGGTGATGCCTACTTGAACAAGTCGTCAAAGGCCTTGCGGGCGCCTGATTCGGGAGTTGCGGAGGGCGTCGAGCTCGTGACTTTTTCGACGCGGGTGACCGCGATGAACGTTGGACAGTTGTTGCGGGCGTCCTTGGGGCTCACACGGGCAGCAATGGTCTCGCGGCACTCGAATCGTGCGCCCGGGTCGAACGACTGGCACTGGATGCAGGCATGCAGGTCAACACCGCACTTGGCGCAGTTGCTGAGCAAGCCGATGGCGTCCGCCTCAATCGCGCCACACCGTGCGCACCTGAACACCTCGCCGAAGGCGGTCATGTTCATCTTCTTCGGATCGCGGGGAAGGCGCGGATCAATGGGCTCCCGCGGTCGCTGTGGCGACGCCGGCCGACGGTCGGATCCTCCGCTCTCTTGATAGCCACGCTGACGGTATTTCTGATCGGACATGCGACGCTCTCCAGACACATGAGTTCTACGCATGTTCGTCGGCCGAGTCAACTGCGTCGCCCTGCCGGTACGTGCGGTATCGCACTGCCGCCATCGAGCGCAGATGTTATGAATGGTCCGTAACGGAGGCGCGTGTGGCAAAAAAGACCAGTGACAGCATGCTCGTGAAGGCCGCGACGAAGGTGGGGCGCACGCTTGGGCGCGTGGCACGCGGCGTGGACAGAGTCAAAGCCGTGGGGAAAAAATCCGCGAAGGCCAAGGCCGGTGCGAAGAAACGCCCAAAAGACCCGGCGGTTGCAGCCAAGCGGGCGAAGGTTCGCGCGTCGTGGAAAAGCCTTGAGGACAGCAATTCGGCTGTGGCGCACGCCCAGCAGGGTGCGTTGGTGGACGAGCGGGCGTTGGTGCGGGCCACGACAGGCAAACGATGGGCGGCTCGCAAGCCGCGGTAGGTGAGCGCTGGTTCACCGCCCTCGCCAGTTGACGATCACCGCGAGGGGCTGCTCGGCGCCGACGACCTCCGACACCACGGCGATGAATCGCCCGTCGCGCGCCACGTCATAGTCCAGCCAGGCGCGTACGTCGAACAGGGCGCGAGGCGTGCCGGGCACCCCCGCGGCGTCGATGGGGGCGGCCATGAGCGTGCGGTCGGGCGAGATGAAATACAGCTCGCGGCCGTCCCGGCGCCAGCGCGCCTGTGTGCCTCCGGTCGTGGACACAGCGAGAGGCGCGCCGGTGACAGGGAAGGGCGAGACGTACACCTGTGCTCGGCCTGCCACGTTCGACGAATACGATATTCGTGTGCCGTCGGGGGTGAGTCGCGCCTCGCTCTCGGACGCATCTGAACCAAGAAGCCTCGTCACGCGGGTGGGGTCGGCGATCGAGACCAGCATCAGGTCCCAGTTTCCGAGTGCGGTTCTCTGCTGATAGATCACGTGCAACCCGTCGGCGGAGACTGCGTTTGGATATTGAAAGCGTGGGTCGGTGAGCAGCCGTCGCTCGACTCCGGTCGCGAGGTCCTTGTGAAACAGATTCGGCGTTCCGCCCTGAGCGGCGGCGTAGACAATCGCCCGGCCTCCCGGTACCCACACTTCACCCGTCTCCATGCCAGCCGCTGACGTCACCGGCGTCTCGCTCGGCCGTGAGAGGCTGGTGGACCAGATGTCACGAGTGCCGAGCTCGGGACGTGTGCGGGTGAAGAGCAGCGTAGCGTCGTCTGGCGAGAGTCGGACTGAGTTGTACGCCCCGGGACTGCCGATCTGTCCCGTTTCGGTTCCGCGGCGCTCGAACCACGCGACCCGGCTCTGGTCGAGGTGCCACTGCACCACGAGCGTGCCATTCGGGGATGCCGCGACGTTCGACCAGCCGGTCGCGGCGGAGTAGCCCACCGGTCCCATGACCGAGACGGGGTCGCCCACCGGCCGACCGGTGGCCAGATCGACCCGCTGCGCCAGCAACGTGCCTTCGCGCACGAAGACGAGCCAGTCGGGCTCGATCCACTGCGCCTGCGACTTCGCATCCACGATCGGCGTCGTACTGCCGTCCGGACTGGCCAGCATGATCCGGCCCTCGACCTTGGTCGAGGACTCGGTATAGATGAAACGGCGGCCGTCGGCCAGATATCTGGGCCACACCACACGTTGCCGACTGTCAGGCGCTGCAACGATCACATCAACAGGCACGCCGCCAGCAGCCGAAACACGGGAGATGCGGTCCCCACCGACGGTCGCGAACAGAATGTCGCCCTGCCGCCCCCAGGTACCCGACAGGCCGATGTTGACCGGCACGTCGCACACCTTCACCGGCGTCCCGCCAGGAAAGTCGAGGCGTTTGAGTTGACCTCCCGCAAAGAAGGCGAGCGCCCGGCCGTCGGGCGACCAGAACATCGAGAGAGCGCCGTCCGTGCCGGGCAACTCGCGAGCCACTTCGTCGGCGAGCGGGCGCACCCAGATCCGCGCTGGCACTCCCGGGCGGAACGCCACGAACGCGACGGTCGATCCGTCGGGCGAGACCGAGACGCTCGTCGCTTCAATTCCCGATCCGTAGCGTGTGCCTGCTGGCGCCGGAAGTGCGAAACGCACGGACTGTGGCGAGGGCATCGAGGCGTCTGGCGCCTCGCCTCGTGTCAAGAGCCACGTCGCGAGCGATCCCAGCGCGAGCGCAACGGCGACGAGCGCGATCGCGGGAACGCCGCCAACCGTTCGTCTCGAGACTGCCGAGGCGTCTGCCGGATCGGCCGCTGGTGCGGAAAGGTCCGCCAACGCATCGCCGATATCGCGCACACGTTGGCGCCGATCTTTCTGGAGGCAGCGCTGGATCAGCCGTCGGACGTGGGCCGGCGTGTCAGCCGGCAACGCGCGCCAATCAGGATCGCGCCCGAGGATGGCGGCGATCAGATCCGATGAAGACTCACCCGTGAACGCCGCCCGGCCGGCGAGCAGTTCATAGAACACGCAGCCGAAGGCCCAGATATCCGTCCGGCGATCGACCTCCTGCCCGCGCGCCTGTTCCGGGCTCATGTAGGCGGGCGTGCCGACGACCGCGCCCTCCATCGTCTTCGCCAGCGTCGTGTCGTGCTCGGTCGTCGAGCCCGGCCTGAGCGCCGTCTTGGCGAGACCGAAGTCTAGGACCTTGGCGGCGCCATCGGGCGTCACCATGATGTTGCCGGGCTTCAGGTCGCGATGGATGATGCCCTTCTCATGGGCGGCGTCGAGCGCCATCGCGATCTGTTGCGCCAGCCGCAGTGCCTCGGCGCGCGATACGCCCCCGAGCAGCCGATCGCGCAAGGTGGCGCCGAGCACGAGTTCCATGACGATGACCGGGCCGGTCGCCGAGTCTTCGAGGCCGTACACCTGTGCGATGTGCGGGTGATTGAGCGTGGCGAGGGCGCGCGCCTCGCGCGAGAACCGGGCCCGGTACTCCGCGTCGCCCGCGAGGTGGGGCGGGAGGATCTTGAGCGCCACATCCCGGTAGAGCGCGGTGTCGTGCGCGCGGAACACCTGACCCATGCCGCCCGCGCCCAGGGCAGAGAGGACTTCATAGGGTCCCACGCGTGTGCCGGGCGGCAGGGACGACATCGAGTACGCCCATTCTAGTCTGAAGGGGTCGTGATGTCACCAGCAGAGCCACTTCAGACGGTCTATCGGCGGCCGCGGGCTTCGCGCGATTTCGGTGTGCGTCGTGTCGCCACGAGCGGCTGGTGGCGTTTTTGTGTGCCACGGCAACCCCGACCGATGCAGTGCGAGGGGCTTCTCGCAGCGGCAGGCCGACTTGGTCTCTCCGCTGAGCGGAAGACGAGGTCGATGACATCGATCGAGGCCGTCAGCGCTGCACGGTCTTCACCAGGTCATCGACGGCGAAGCCGTTGGCGCGAGCCACGGCGATTGCGAATGAGTACGGCTCAGCGCCGAGCGTCGGCGTGCGGGCGAGAATCCAGAGATACTTCCGATCCGGCGAACCGACGACGGCCCACGAATAGTCGTCGGCAATTCCGAGAATCCAGTAGTCCCCCCAAACGAACGGCAGGAACGACAGCACGGCGGGCGCGAAACGCACCTTTAACTTCGCGGAGGTCCGAGTATCTGTCACACGCGCGATCCCCTGCGCGTCGGTGAGCGTGCCATCGGCGATCCGGCACCGGTTCACGACAGTGATACGTCCGTCAGGACGCATGGTGTAGTGTGCCGCGACATCACCGACGCACTGGCGCTGGAAGCGGTTTGGGAATCTTGCCAGTTCGAACCAGTCGCCAACGTAGCGCGTCAAGTCCACGGCCGGTACTGTTTGCACCGGCGCCGCCGATGGCCCCTGCGTTGACATCATGAGCGTGAGCGCAACCATTCCTGTGACAACGTGTTGCATCATGAGGGAACTCAGACCGGTGCGGCCATGCCGACCCGGTCGCGGCCGATCGCGGCGACCCTGGCGCCCGCGATCTCCAGCGCCAGGCGGTTGCGGCCGTCGATGCTGCGTTGATTGATCAGCGGATTGAGAAACTGCTCGATCAGGTAAGCGTTCGCGCCGTGCAGTGCGACCCCGTCGAAGCCGGCGTCGGTGAGCCCCGCCGTCGCACGTTGGCCGTAGCAGCGTGCCATCAAGGCGTCCGGGGTGTGATCGGGGGTGGTCCGGCTGCGTGTCATCGGCGCCATCACCAGACGATTGGCAAGGTGGACCGAGCGTGCGGAGAACGTGTCGAACAGCATGGAGGCAGTGTGGACGAACGTCCGCACCGCCGTCTGTGCCGATGAGCACAGTGTCTTCGCCGACGTCACTTTGATTTGAGGAAGGGAAGAAGAAGCGGGATCGAGCGACAATCGAGCGACAAAGTAGTTGACAGGAACCCTCCAGACCATTAGATTGTCCAATCCTTAGACAGTCTCAGGGTCTGAGGCATGGGGGGCGTTGTGGCAAAGGCGGCGACTCGCACCAACAGTGACCAGCTACACGGCACGCTGGACATGCTCGTCCTCAAGACGCTCCAGAATGGACCGATGCACGGATACGCGATCGCCGTCCGACTGGAGCAATTGTCGAGCGAGGTGCTCCAGGTCGAGGAGGGCTCGCTGTACCCGGCGCTGTATCGCATGGAGGCGCGCGGCGCCTTGTCGTCGGAATGGGGTGTGACCGACACCGGCCGGCGGGCGCGCTTCTACAAGCTCACCAGGGCCGGCAAGACCCAGCTCGCCGATGAAACCGCGAGCTGGGTGCGGTTGACCGCAGCCGTACAGGATGTGTTGGGCGCCTGAGATGGCCAGCCTCTTTCGCACGCTGCATCGCCGCCTGCGCGCGCTCTGGCGCAGGGATGTCATCACAGACGAAATCACGGACGAGATGGTGTTTCATCTCGACCAGCGGACCGAAGCCCTGGAACGGCAGGGGCTGTCGCGCTCGGAGGCCAGGCGGGTGGCCATGCGGCGATTCGGCAATGTCGCGCGCCTTCGTGACGAAGGGTACGAGGTGCGTGGCGGCGGATTCATCGAGACGGTCTGGCAGGACGTCCGATTCGCACTTCACCTGATGCAGAGGCGACGCGCGTTTTCTATCGCCGCAGTCCTCACGCTGGCTCTCGGCATCGGGCTCACGACGGCCTTGCTCAGCGTGGTTGATGCCGCATGGCTCAGGCCACTGCCGTTCCCCAATCCGGATCGCATCATGACCGTGGTCCTCACCACTGACGAACGCGGAGAGGAGCGCCGCGTGCCTCCGTCCCAGACGGAACTGCGCTTGCTCAGAAGAGCCAGCCAGGTGGTCGCGGCCATCGGTGAGTGGCACGGCTGGCCACAGCGGCAGGTCCTTGATACCGGTGAGCCTGAACGGGCCAAGGTCCTGCAGATGTCGGAAGGGTATGTCGAGGTCTACGGCGTGGCGCCAATCCTCGGCCGCACGCTTATGGAAAGTGACGGACGCGCGGGTGCCCGCCCCGTCCATCGTCGGGCGAACGCTGCAACTCGAAGGGGCGACAACCACCGTCGTTGGCGTCCTTCCGCCGGTGTTCCATCGCAACGTCCAAATCTGGCAGCCGAGGGTGACAACGCCCGAACTTGCCGACCGGCGCGGTTCCGGCGCCGACGTGTATCTGCGCCTCCAGCCGGGCATCAACGCGCGTGATGCGGAAGCCGCTCTACGCGACATCGTCTCCGGCGCGCACGTCTCCCTGACGCCGCTCTTCGCTGAAACCATCGAGACGACACACGAAATGGTGGCGACCCTGTCGGGTGCCGTCGCACTGCTGGTACTTCTGGTGTGCGTGAATGTCGGAGGTCTGATGCTGGTCAGTGGCGCCGAGCGCCGGCGTGAACTTGCCGTGCGTGCCTCAATGGGCGCCGGTCGGATGAGGCTGGTTCGCCAGTTGCTCACCGAGGCGGGCGTCCTCGGCGTCATCGCCTGCGCGTTCGGTCTCCTGGCCGCCTGGTGGTCGCTCGATTCCCTGGTCGCCGTGCTCCCCATGGAACTGCCGCCGCACGTGCTCCCCTCGATCAACCCACTGGTCGTACTTGGAACGATCGGCGCAGCGCTTGCCACGACCGCGACGGTGTCCCTGTGGCCGGCATGGCGTCTGACGCGCGCATCGCTCAACCAACTGATTGTCGGGGCCGGCCCACGGTCCACCGTGCTGTGGCCGAGGCGGGCCGGCCCTGCGCTTATCACCATTGAAGTGGCGCTCGCGGTTGTGCTCCTGATCGGCAGCGGTCTGCTGCTGCGAAGTCTCGATCGGCTGCTGGCGGTTGACCTGGGCTTTCAGCCGGAGGCCGTGCAAATGCTGGAAGCCTCGCCGGCGACCAATGCGAAAGGCGTCTGGGCAGACTACTATCCCGCGCTGCTCGAGCGCCTCCGCGTACTGCCTGGCGTCGAGGCCGCCGGCGCCACCGATAGCCCTCCGCTGGGCGACACGGGCATGGCGTTCAGCATGGTCATGCATCGCGGCGATATGGTGGAGGTGGACGCACCATCTGTCACGCCCGGCTTCTTCGAGGCGTTTGGCTTCCGCGTGTTGGATGGACGCACGTTCACGCACGAGGATCGCTCCGGCGACATGGTGGTCATCAACGATGCCGCCGCGCGGCGGCTCTTTCCAGGCGAGCGGGCCGTCGGACAATCGCTGACATTTCCATTTCCCAGGACGGTGATTGGCGTGGTGTCAAACATCAGGCAGTCAGGCCCGCGCGTGGCTGTCACTGAGACGGTCTATTCGTGGCTCACGCCAGATCCTGTAATGCCGCCGACGGTGGTGATCCGTGCCTCAGCGGCGGGGCCCTCGCACGATGCACTGCGGCAGGTGGCGCTCACGGTGGGGCCGCGTGCGCTGGTCGAACGAATTCTGCCTGGCACATCCATGCTCAGCTCAGTGGTTGCCCGCCCACGGCATCGGACGTTGCTGCTGGGTCTACTCGGCGGACTCGGGCTCCTCCTGACGCTCATCGGCACCGCTGGGGTCTCGGCGTACGCGGTCGCTCGTCGCTCGCAGGAAATCGGCGTACGGATGACGTTTGGCGCTGACGCCCGCTCGGTGGTGTGGACGATGATGCGGGATGCGACGTGGCCGGTCGGTCTGGGTCTGGTGTTGGGACTCGTGGCGTCGTTCTACGCGACGCGGCTGGTGGAGAGTTTCCTTTTTGAAACCACACCGACCGACCCCCTGACCTTCGCCGCCGCCGCGACCCTGATCGCGACCACGGCCCTGGGCGCCGCCTGGCTTCCCGCGCGCAAAGCCGCCCGTGTGGATCCTGTGCAGGCGCTTCGAGCGGAGTGATTGGAGGAGGACGGTGATGAGCATGAGCGCACTTGTGATTTGTACGTGGATGGCTATCGCGGCGGCTGCACCGGGCGTATCCATTCAGGAAGCGTGGCTGAAGGGTTTCGAGGGCACGTGGGTGGTGGACGGTGGGCCGGCGCAAGCCGGGCGTGCGCCGGGCGCGGTTTGGTGAACGCCCGCATCTGATTGAGGTTGTAGACGTTGGCAAACGCGACTTCCGGATTCACCGACCCGCCCTGGACTCAAGAGGAGCAGGACTTGTGTCACGCCGGAGCGATTCCTGCTGACCGTTCAGGATCTCGAGCAGTTTGGCCCGGGTATTGTGATCGACTATCACCGGCCTGGAGTGAATCGCGTCCTGCTGTGGGTGGATTGATTCAGACAAGAGCGGACTGGCGACGGAACGCGTGCTGATCACAAGGCCGACGGGACGGCGACGCGTCGCCTAGCTCTGCGGATACAACTTCGGAAACAGCAAGATGAGGACGAGGTCCGCCAGGTGGTCGGATGTCCGAGGGTGGAGCGCTGTTCCGAAGGAGGCCGCGGCGGCGGTCAGGTCGGCCAGTACGTTGAGCACCGCCTCAGACGGGTGGGCTCGATTCGAGAGGGATTCTCAGGCATCGCAATTGGCCGATCTGCCACAGGTCGTTGGGCCTTATTCTACTGCGACTTATGACCTGCCCACGGTGGATATGGCCGATCCGTTGGCCGATGTTGTTCCTAACGAAATATTGGAGCCGGCGCGCGGGCTCGACCGCGGACCTGCTGATTACGAACCGCCCCAGGCGTGTGTTTCCTGCAACTTTCCTGCACTGCGTTGAACAACACGATTCGACAACAACTTGTTGACGACGCCAGGCTTGCGGGCGGCCTGGCGCTGACGGCCGACCAGGTGGTGAGCGGCGAGGGTTCGTCGGTGGCGTCCTGTCGTTCACAGCAGCTTCAGACCGTGTTGATGAGCTCGCGAAGCGTCCCGAAGAACGTGGCACGTTCCCTGACCCGGTCACCAAGGGCAAGCGGGGCTCGGTCGGCGCTGTGGGCGAACAGCCCCGTTACCGTGAGGCTCTGCCTGGCGCCCTCGGGGAGAGCCTGCATCAGGCGCATCCCTTCGGTGAAGGGAATGAGGCGGTCGCCGCGGCCATGGATGAGTTGGGTCGGCAGAGTCACCCCAGCGAGTTCGAGAACGGGATCGAGCATGGGCTCGACCCGCCGGCACGCATCGGACAGGCCCGTTGCCATCTCCAGGCATGCACCACGTTCCGGGCGCTCACCGGTGGTGGGCGTTGCGAACAAGTCGAACAATGCTCTCCGGTACAGAGGCAGTGACAGACGCAGATCTTCGATCATCTTGTCGTGGTACGGCTCCCATGCCGAGACGCGATCGGTGCTTGTCGCTGCGGCAAGCGCGTAGAGCGCGGCCGCGACATCCCCGGCGTCTTCACAGCCAGGGACCTTCGTCAGGTGGTTGAAGCCGAGCACCCAGCGTCCATACGGGTCGGGGCTCAACTGGTAGTCGATGCCTTCCCACTCGTGATCACCCGTGAACAGACACCTCACGGTGCGCTCCAGGGAGCAGTAACCGCCGAAGAGCACGATGCCGCCGACGTTGCCGGCCAACTCTTGACGGGCTGCGGAGGTCGCCACCTGGGGAGCACCGAACGAGAAGCCGATCAGCCCGACCTTGCCGGGGCGCACCGCCGGCAGTTTCTTCAGAACGTCGATGCAGCCACGGAGAGTCGGAGCCGCGACGCGCGGCGACACCTGCAGGTCTCGCCACTCGGGGATCTCGGGGATCAGCACCGCCGCGCCGCTCGATGCCAGCGCGTTGGCGAAGCGCACAAGCTGCGGATGAAATCGCCCCATCCGTGAGATCCCACCCAACGCGATCCAGCCCGGGACCGGGCCATTCGTCCGCAGTGGCATGACGAGTGTGGCCGGCAGCACCACGCCTTCGCGCACGAACTCCGTCTCTTGACTCTGGACGTCCGCACGCGTTGTCCAACTGCGAGCGCAACGTACGGTCCTGAGCACACCACGTAGCATCCGTGAAGTTTACTGCGCCGGGGCGATGGTGAGCACCCGCAACCGGCGGCTGCTTCAAACGCCCGCATTGAGCCGTAGCACGGTTGTCCGGGAACCAGACGACCCCCGACCCCGAGTCGCGCGCGGATGTTGTTCCTGAAGAAATATTGGAGCCGGCGCGCGGGCTCGAACCGCGGACCTGCTGATTACGAATCAGCTGCTCTACCAACTGAGCTACGCCGGCACAGGCAAGACCTTGAAGTGTAACATGCCAGGTTGTGGCCATGCGGCCAAGGCTGGCGCGTTTCGGCACCTTCGAGTTCGATCTCGACTCCGGTGAACTGCGCCGGCTGGGCGCGTGCGGCTCGCTCGAACCGCAGCCGGCAAAGGCACTGACTCCCTGGGTGACAGCGCCGACAACCCGCGCTTCATCGCGACACTGCCCAAGAGAGGCTTCCGCTTCATCGCTCCACTCACAGAGCCGCCAAGTCCCCGGCTCTCCTCGGCCTTGAGAACCAGGCCGAGCTACGAGGCAGTTCCCCAGTTCCCTCGCTGCCCTCGTCCTTCTCGCGGTCGTGATTGCGGCGGTCACCTTCGCCCTGGCCGGCAAGCCGCCCGATGCTGGCCGTGGCCGGGCAATCGGCTCATCGCCGAATATCTGTTCGAACACGTCGCGGTCCCACCATCTACTCAGCCACGATGCTGGGTCACCTGGATGTCGTGAGCGATGATGGCCGCGCAGCCCGGGCTTCAGCGTCGTCGTGGCCCGCACGGGACTTCCGCTGCCGTCGCACGCCCGCGCTGGCGGGGCAGCTTCCGCGCCGGTCGGGGCCTGGCCGGAGGCGCTTGGTGGTGCCGGCGATCCGGTGCCGTTCAACCGGTTGCGCTTGAAGATCGCGCGAAGATGATGGGCCGCTTCAGGTTCGGGAGCGGTCCGCGTGATGCGTTCGTATTTGATGAGGTCCGCGACGTTCTGGGCATCACCCGCGTGGGGGCCACGCGCCGGAATCTGCACCATCGTCGGGACCTGGCGTTTTCGCCCATTGGGGCCGAAGCCGTCCGCATCACGTTCGTCCGAGCCGGCGACCGCGTGGATGGTCTCACGATCGCCGACCCGGACGTCTTGCTATCCGCTACGAAAGAACCCTGATCACCACGCGGCGATTCTGCGCGCGACCCTCGCGGGTCTTGTTCGGCGCTACCGGCTTCTGTTCGCCGAAGCTGATGATGTTGATCTTGTGCAGCGGAATCTGGTGCGACTCATAGAGGTACCGCTTCACCGCATCAGCGCGCTCGAGGCCGAGCTTCTCGTTGATGATCGGTGATCCGGTTGAGTCCGTGTGTCCTTCGATCTCGAAGTAGACGCCCTTGGGGTCTGCCTTGAGCTGGTTCACGAGGTCGTCAATGCGGGTCTTGACGGGGTCGGGCAGGCCGGCCGAGTTGAGCTTGTACTGGCCCTGATCTTCACTGAGCACGACCTCGTAGATCATGCGTCGTGACGCAGCGGCCACCGCTTCCGCGCGCGCGTCCGCCGCTCTGGCGGCGTCGGCCGCCGCGCCGGCTTTGGCATCAGCGGCGCTTGCGGCTCCAGCCGCGGCCGAGGCCTTCGCATCGGCCGCGCCTGCCTTCTGGTCCACTTCCGTGATGCGGCCTTCCGCCTTCGTGGTGCGGGCCTGGGTCTCTTCGACGGCGCCCGTCAGTGAATCGACCTTGGTGTTGACTTCGCCGACGCGTGTGTTGACGAAGCCCTTCGACGCACAGGCCGAGCCTGTCGCGGTGATCAGAGCGAGAGTCGTAGCCAGAATCAGTGGTCGCATTGTTCTTCTCCTATCGAGTGATATAGCCGGCGCGAGCGCGCGCGGTCAGTCGGGGTTGCCGGGTTCGTACCGTCAGGCGATGCCAGCCCTGCCGTGGATCCGGAACGAAGGCCAGCAGGTATTGCTGGCGCAGTTCGGTGACGATGGTGCGCGCGGCCAGGCTCATCTGGCTGGGCACGCTGGCCACAAAGTGTTGCCCGCCTGTCCACGCGGCCAACTCAACCAAGGGGCTCTGCGACGGACGATTCGCGACGCCGGTTGTCGGATGATCGATCGGCATCGTCACGGAGATGATGTAGACCGGCACGTCGATCGCGGCTGCGCGGCCGGCAACTTCGGAGGCCGTCAAGACGCTGGCATTGTCCGCCCCATCTGTGAGCGCGATGACTGCGCGCCGTGGGGCGCCGTCGCGCACCAGGGCCGTACTCGTGGTGTCTAGCGCGTCGTAGAGGGATGTGGCGCCAAACGGTGCGATCGTGGACAGCCCCTGCAGGGAATTCGGTGACACCGCGGCGAACGCGCTGGTCTGTGTGACTGCGGTGTCGAACGCGAAGAGGCCGAGGCGGTCGGTCGCCGGCGCCATCCAACTCACCAGATGGTGGGCCGCGTCGCTCACGTCCGCCGCTCGTGACGACACCCGCATGCTGCCGCTCTTGTCCATCAACAACGCCGTCGTGATGGGTGAGGGCTCAGACCGGAAGTCGGTGATCGGCTGACGCGTGTCATCCGAGAACACGTCAAAGTCTTCGCGTGTCAGGCCCACCACGGGCCGGCCGCGTTCGTCGCGCACGCTCACCGAGATCGGGACGAGGCGCGCCGTGGCAGAAAACATGGGTGTGGACTGGGGCGTCTGCTGGGCCCACAAGACAGACGGGTTGCCACCCGCCAGTGTCATGGCGGTCAGCAGTGTTGCCCCTGTGCAGATACGTCGCATGCTCTCCTTCATATCAATTTCCTTGCCAAGTCCGGATCGGTCCGATCATGGGCTTTATGGAGCAGCGACGTGTAAGAGTTACGCGATTTTCACGGCACGGTCCTGCTGGGTTAGGTAAGATGGCCATGTGGCCACCCATCGTACCGCAGGGGCATCGGCGCGGCGGTGTCTGTCGGGGCTGCTGATCGTCTGTTGCTGGATCGTCGGTGGTGCGGCTGCGCCGTTCGCCCAGCGTCCGACGGACCCGCTGACTCGTGCGCGTGAGGCGTACAACCTTCAACAGTTTGACCGCGCACTCCTGCTGGCGGGTGAGGCGGTTCAAACGCCTGCGTTGGCGCACTCGGCATCTCTGGTGGCGGCGCGCGCGCTCCTTGAGCGATTTCGCCGCACGGGTGATGTGGTGGACATCGCCAGCGCGCGGCAGGCGCTGCTGTCGGTCGATCCGACTCGGCTGCTGCCGACGGAAGGCCCCGAACTCCACCTCGCCACGGCCGAGTTGTTGTTCGTGGACGATGAGTTTGGCGCCGCGGCGGAACTGTTCGAGGCGGCGCTCGACCGGCCGGGGTTTGTGCCTGCGTCGCAGCGAAACCGGGTACTCGAGTGGTGGGCGGCCTCGCTGGACCGCGACGCGCAGCTGGCACCAGACGGCGAGCGTCAGGCGCGGTATCGACGTTTGCTCGCGCGCCTGGAACGCGAAGCCGCTCGCGGCCCCGCCGCTCCAGTCGTGGCCTATTGGCTTGCCGCCGCAACGCGGGGCGTCGATGACCTGGAGCGCGCCTGGTCGTTGGCGATTGCGGGGTGGATTCAGGCACCGGCCATCGCCGGCGCCGACGGGCCGACGCTACGCGCCGATCTCGACAAGCTGATGATTGACGCGATCATCCCTGAACGAGCGCGCCGGGCGGCCCCCCACGCCGATCCCGAGGCGCTTCGTGTGGCGCTTGCGGCCGAGTGGGCGAGCATCAAGGAACGGTGGTCGCGGTCAGGTGTAGGCGATTCGACGTAGCAGGGCGGCCATGGTGGCCGCCTTGTCGGCCAGTTGGCTGGCATACACCAGGTTTTTGACCTTCAACGCATCAAGCGCCTGTCGGATGAAGCCCTGCGCCGAGTCGTACTGTCCGCGCGCATCCGTGCCCAGGCTCAGACGGTTCACCTGTGCCAAATCGGCTTCTGCCTGCCGCACTCGATCTCGTACCCGTTTTTCGAATTCCGTCGTGTCCGCTGATGTGCTCAGCACCGGGGGCGGCGCCGGGGCGGCCACTGGCGGATCCACCACTGGGGGCTCGGTCGGAGGTGGAGTCGCGGTGCGCGGAAGCGGTGGCGTCTCGCGAGTCCGCGCTGGCCTGTTCTCGGACGCGGCGGGCGGCGGCTCTTCGACCGGTGGCATGGTGGGCCTTTCGGGCGGCGGCACGACGACACGCGGTGGCGGCTCAGGCGCGTTCAGCGCGGGAAGGCCCGTGGGAGGGAGCGGCGCCGCCTTGGCCGCACATCCCGCCAGGAGTCCTCCCAGCACCACTGCGATGCAACACGATCGAAGCCCCATCGTCACCCCCCGATTATGACGCCTTCTGCGGCTCGGCGAGCGGCAGCGTGATGCGAAAGGTGGTGCCGTGGCCGGGCACCGATTGCACCTCGATATCCCCATCGTGCAGATGCACCGTCCGGTAGACCAGCGCGAGACCGACTCCGCTCCCTCCGGGCTTGGTGGTGAAGTACAGATTGAAGATCTTGTCGAGATTTTCTGGCGCGATCCCGGTGCCCGTGTCTTCGATGACCACTTCGAGTTGTCTGGGGTCGGCGCGTTTCGCCGCGATTCGCAGCCGGCCCCCGTCGGGCATCGCCTGGCACGCATTGATTGCCAGGTTGAGAAACGCCTGGTGCAGTTGACCGGCATCGCCCAGTACGGGTGGCAGGTCGGGCGGACACTCCACGACCACGGTCACGCCGGTCTTGCCCGCTTCGGCGGAGATCACCGGCAGCATGTCATCGAGCAGCGCATGCATCGACACCGGCGCCAGGGCCAGTTGGTCGGGTCGGGCGAACGTCAGGAACCCGCCCACCACCTCGTCAAGGCGCCGCATCTGTTGCGACAGGATGTTGACATGGTTCCGAGCTTCGTTGTTTCCCTCAGGGCCGCCCTCAGGCAATTGCATCCTCAGCAACTCAAGGTGGATTCCCATGGCGTTGAGGGGGTTCTTGACCTCGTGCGCGATGCCTGACGAGACGCGTCCCAACGCGGCCAGGCGTTTTGAGATCGTGGCGCGCGACAGGCGTCCGGCCGCTTCTTCCTTCGCCAACCGCGCGCTCACCACGTTGAAGGATTCGCCCAGGTCGCCGTATTCGCCCTCCTGTGGCAGGGTCAGTGTTTCGCCACGACCGAGGCGAGCCAGCCCGGCGCGAATGAGCAGGATGGGCCGAAGCGTCCAGCGTGCCAGCACCGTTGCCACAATTACCGACGCGAGCAGCAGCAGCGCGGCGCCCGGCGCGGCGTCGCGCAGGGCCGCTTCCAGATCGTTCCGAATCAGCAGAGTGGAGACCGCCACCCGTATCGTGCCGAAGTCGGCCTTATCGAGGACCAGTGGCAGGCTCACTTCCCGCGTGAGGCCTCCGGGTGTGAACACGGCTCGCAGTTTCTCGATCGGCCCGGCGTCCACGAGCGAGTCGAGGGTGGGGTGCGACGGCGCGAGGTAGCCGGCGAGTTCGGGGTCGCTGTGCGCGATCATCAGGCCCTGCGTATCCACGACCGCCACATACATCACATGTGGCGTCATCCCTGAGAGCTGCAGCAGCGTGCGCACACCCGCGTCACGGGCGAGCGCGTCTCGAAGGTCGCCGCCATCCGTCGCAAGCGCCGTGGCGCGGCTGACGATGCCGCTCGTCAGCATGTCGGCGCGTGTCCGCGTTTCCTGCAGCAGGATTCCGGCAATGGACAGCAGATACAACACGCCCATCACGGCGACCGCCGTAAAGACAATGGCCGTGACGGCGATGATCTGCCTGGTCTTGATGCTGAGTCTCATGACTGGTTTGTTGGCGGCTTCGCCGCCTCACGTGCGAGCTTGTTGTGCAGGGTCTTCAGGCTGATGCCGAGCATGGCCGCAGCTTTGGTCTTGTTGCCGCCCGTGTGGGCCAGCGTGATGGTGATGAGTTGCCGCTCCGCCTCGTCCACCGTCATGCCGGGACTCAGCAGTCCCGGCGCGTTCATGCTCGCCTGCTCGGGGAGTTCTGGGTGCTGAGGCCGTGGCGTCCCGGCGTTCTGAGGTGACGGTGCGGCTGATCGGGCCGGGTGATCACCACCGAGCGTGGCGCCAAAGCCCGCGAGGTCGGCCGGGACGATGAAGCGATCGCGTGCGACGATTGTGGCGCGTTCCATGACGTTGCGCAGTTCACGCACGTTGCCGGGCCATCGGTGTGCCTGCAGCACCGCGAGCGCTTCCTCCGAGACGCCCACCACGGCCTTGCCCAGTTCGCGCGCAAATTCGGTCACGAAGGCCTGTGCCAGCAGCGGCAAATCGTCCAGGCGCTCGCGCAGGGGCGGCAGTTGGACCGCAAAGACATTGAGCCGGTAGTACAGGTCCTCCCTGAGCCGGCCCTGGCGGACGGCGTCAAGGGGCACGATGTTGGTGGCCGCGATGATCCGGATGTCGATCGCGCGGTCACGGTCGCCGCCCACCGGACGCACGACGCGTTCCTGAAGGACGCGCAGCAGCTTGGCCTGCGTTGCCGGCGTCATCTCCGCCACTTCATCGAGAAACACCGTGCCGCGATCGGCGAGTTCAAACGACCCCTGGCGGCGCGTGATGGCGCCTGTGAACGCCCCCTTTTCGTGGCCGAACAACTCACTCTCGAGCAGCGCCTCGGGAATGGCCGCGCAATTGATGGGCACAAACGGCCGTGGGGCCCTGGGGCTCAACCGGTGCAGCGTCTGCGCCACCAGTTCCTTGCCCGTGCCGGATTCGCCGGTGATGAGGACCGATGCGCCAGTGGGTGCCGCCTGCTCGATCAGTTGGTACACCTGGCGCATGGCCACGCTCGTGCCGATCATCGTGCCGAAGCGACCGTGGTCGCGTAGTTGCCGGCGCAGCACCGTCACTTCCTGCTGTCGCGCGTGGCGCTCGGATACCTGGTTCAGCAGGATGCGCAGCCGCTGCGGATCAATGGGTTTGGCGACGTAGTCGTACGCGCCGAGTTGGATGGCCTCCACGGCCGTATCCACGGTGCCTTGCGCCGTCAGGATCAGCACGGTGATGTTGTGCTCCTGCTGGCGCAAGGCCCGCAGCAGGTCCAGGCCGCCCATCTTCGGCATGACGAGATCGCTGAGAATGACATCTGGCGGCGCCTGGGCGATCTGGGCCAGCGCGGCTTCGCCGTCCGGTGCGCTGTTGGCGGCGTAGCCCCAGCCGGCCACCAACTGCGTCAACCCGGTGCGTTGTGCCGGATCGTCTTCGACGATGAGCACCCTGAGTTTGGCGTCGGCGGTGGCGGTGTCCGTCATACGCTCCACTGTAGCAGCCGACCGGCTCGATCCGGCTCGATCCGGCGCGTGACAGTGTGGCGCCGCATCGTGTATCGTCCGCAGCATCCACCGGAGGACCCATGCCCACCCTGCGCCTGTTCGCCCGCGTCAGTCTGATTCTGCTTCTGGCCGTTGTGCCGTACTCGTTGATGGCCCAGAGTGCGCCGGCGCCGCAGGGCCCGGCCGCGCAGGCCCCGGCGGCGCGTCCCGCGCTCAGCTGGGCCGACCAGATCCTGCAGCAGGAAACCTATGCCACACCGCCGCCAGAACTGGCCTCGGCGGTGTTGGCGCCCCGCCACCTGAACACGACGCTCGGGAGCCTCAGCTCCGACAAGAAGTGGTTCCTCACCGAGGTCGGTGACGGGCCGGTGGTGATGGCCACCTTCGCCCGGCCGTATGACGAACTCGGCGGGGTGTTCATTGATGCGCGGGCGAACCGCACACATGGGTTGACCACCCGGAACAACGTGGCGATCCAGATGATTTCTGCCGCTGATGGGACCCGGCAGTCGCTGCCGCTGCCGGCCGGCGTCAGGGTGTCGGGCGCCACGTGGTCACCCGACGGAAGCGCCATTGCGTACTTCATCCATGGCGCGGACGCGACGCACATCTGGATTGCCGATGTCGCCACGCTGAAATCGCGCCAGCTGACAAAGACGCCTGTGCTGGCCACCATGGTGACGAGTTTCGAGTTCACCAACGGCGGCAAACAGATTGCGACGGTGCTGGTGCCTGATGCGCGCAAGCCGCGTCCGGCGCGTCCGGTGGCACCTGTGGGACCCGAAGTGAGTCTGGCGGAAGATGGAGATCGGAATCGCCTCCGCACCTATCCCAGCCTCATAAAGTCGCCCCATGAGCTCGAGTTGCTCGAGTGGCACGCCACCGGACAGTACGCGCTCGTGGACGTAGCGACGCAGGCGGTCAGGAAGATTGGCTCGCCGGCGATGATTCGGTCCGTCGATCCCTCGCCCGATGGTCAGCACGTGCGCGTGACGATCATGACGAAGCCTTTTTCGTACATCGTGCCCGTCAGTTCCTTCGGACAGGTGGAACAGGTGTGGGATGCAGCTGGCACTGTCTCTTATACACATCTCCGAGCCCACGAGACTAAGGCGAATCTCGTATGCCGTCTTCTGCTTGAAAA
>ENA-ORBV01001236-ORBV01001236.1-microbial-mat-metagenome-genome-assembly--contig:-NODE-1236-length-57325-cov-5.962252_pt1 | contig 57325 bp, 55 predicted proteins | sample MGYA00237777_ERZ505514 | MGnify/ENA primary metagenome ERZ505514 (study PRJEB26160, sample SAMN06269048) | microbial mat metagenome | isolation source: Oligotrophic lake microbial mat | place...
ATACCCCACCCCTCCCCCCTTCCCTTCGGACCCTCATTGTGCCACTCTCAAACAAGAGAAGGGCGGGCATCCAGCATGAACCTCTACTTACTCCCCGAAACCGAAACCCGAGAAGACGGCGCGGGACCTGTCATCGAATCCCCATCGTCCAACGCCGTGGTCACCCTCGGCATCACCCAAGCACTCGAACGCGAAGGACTCCAAGTCTCCATCTGGGGCTCCCCCGATGGCGAATCCTGGGGAGCCAAACCCCTTGCAGAGTTCCCCGCAAAGTCCTATTGCGGGCGTTACTCGCTCCCCCTTAACCTCGACGGCGTTCGCCAAGTCCGCGCCGCCTGGAAGATGCGCAGCCACAGAAAGCCCGATGAACGCCAAACATTCTTTGGCTTCTACGTCGAACTGTCCACCGCCATGCCTCTCGCTCGCGCGGCCGGTGCCTAAAGCTGGCCGCGCGGTCGGCCGCGTATGTTCTACTGAAGGAACATGCTCCGGCGGGTTCTGGTTTGCGACGATCAAGCGGGTGTTGTCGAGGCACTGCGCCTGCTCCTCAAAGGCGTCGGCTACAAGGTCGACACCGCCTACGCCCCGCACGAATTGATCGCGCGACTCGATCAATCCCTTCATCACGCCGTCGTCATGGACATGAACTACTCCCGCGACACCACATCGGGCGAGGAAGGGCTCGAGCTCGTCGCCAGCGTCCGTGCCCGGCATCCCAATCTGCCCATCATCGTGATGACCGCTTGGGGATCCGTCGATCTTGCGGTGGAAGCGATGCAGCGCGGAGCGTCGGATTTCGTCCAAAAACCTTGGGATAACACCAGACTGCTTGCCGTGGTGGAAAAGCAGATCGCGAAGTCCGCGGCCACCAGGGAAGCCTACTCGGAACTCGAAATCGCGCGATCGGTCCAGCAGGGGCTGTTCCCCAGCGCAGGCGGCGAGATTGCCGGGCACGCTACTTTCGACGGACTCTGTATCCCCGCCCGGGAAATTGGCGGCGATTATTATGATTTTCTGCGATTTTCCGACGGCCGTCTGGGATTGGTGCTCGCCGATGTCTCGGGCAAGGGAGTGCCTGCGGCGCTGCTGATGGCGAACCTGCAGGCGTTGTTCCGCTCGCAAGAAGTGCCGGATGTTCGGACGATTTTGCGCAATGTGAACGGACACTTTTACAAATCCACGCCCGCGTCGCACTATGCGACGGTCTTTTTCGCAATCTACAACCCGGTGGATCGAACGCTGACGTATGCAAACTGCGGGCATCCGGCGGCCCTTCTGATGCCCGGTCGCAGGCTGCTCGAAACGACCGCCACGGTTGTCGGCATCGTCGGCGACGCCTTCGATGTGGACGTCGAGACCATCCATCTTGAATCCGGCGATATGCTTTTGGTCGTCACCGACGGCATTACTGAAGCGGGCATCGACAGCGGCGAGGAATACGGACATCAACGGGTCGAAACGCTACTCGAAGGGCTGGTGCGGGCCGGGCTTCCGCTCACAGAGATCCTTGCGACGATCGCGCGCGCAGCCGAAGAATTTTCCAGTGGCGACCACGGCGACGACATGACGCTCACTGGCCTAAGGATCCTATAGCCAGCGGGCCGTCGTGAAACTAGCTTCTCGTGTCTATTGCCAGGCCGATCTGTGACCGTCGCTGCTCACCAAGACTTGTCGCAATCATCCCGAAAACGCGTAGCAACAGACCTTCGCCACAAGCGCATCGGGAACCCAACATCTGAAATAATCATGTGACGATGCGCACAAGAAGTTTATTGTTCGCCCTGCTCGCGATCTGGACACCGCTTTGGTCGCAGTCCCTCGGTTTGTTCGAGGGGCACAACGATATTGGAACGCTGACCACGCCTGGCACGGCGTCCTACGTCGCAACAAAGCACATCTATAATGTCTCTTCGGGCGGTGAAAACATGTGGGCGGCTTCCGATAGTTTCCATTTCGTTTGGAAGAAGGTCTCCGCCAGAGACGTTGCCCTCGGCGCGGATATCGCTTTTGCAACAAATAGCGGAAATAGCCACAAAAAAGGCGTTCTCATGATCCGCCAGAGCTTGGATGCCGATTCCGCCTACTGCGACGCCGCGCTGCATCTTGACGGACTCACCTCATTGCAATGCCGCGAGCGCAAGGGCGGACCGACATTTGAAATTCAGCAGGCGATCGTTGGGGCCAAGCGATTACGACTGGAAAAGCGCGGAGCGAAGTTTCAGGTCTTTGCATCGAATGCCGCCAATGTAGAGGGCCAGCAACTGCGATTCACCGGCGGATCGATTTCCGTGCCGATGGAAGGCGAGTTCTACATCGGCCTCGGGGTCTGTGCGCATGATAAGAAAGCTTTTGAGCAGGTGGAGTTTTCGAATGTGTCGATTGGGCCGGTTACGGAGAGTCAGCCGACCATGACGACGCTTGAAGTGGCGCCCGTGCGCGGCGATCGGCGTGCGCTTCATGTGGAGCCGGGTGAGATCGCCAATCCGAAGTGGTTTGCCGACGGCAAGTCGATCGCTTTTGTCGCGGTTCCCAAGCAGCGTATGGAAATCGAGATCGCCAAGGGTGCGGTGGCGAAGAGTTCCGAAGCCGGATTCAGTGACCCCAAGGGTCGCGTGTTTGCCGCCAAAAAGCGTGGAAAGATGCACCTTTACACCGAAAGCGACGGGCGCAAAAGTTGGCTCACCGAGGGGAAAAGCAACAACGGGGATCCCCGGGTGACGGCCGATGGCGATGCCTTGGTTTTCGTTTCCGACCGTTCCGGGACCCCGCAGCTTTGGCGAATGAGCCTGCAGCAAGGGGCACTGGCGGAACCGTTGACCAGCGATGAAGAGTTCGCCAACAATCGGCCGTTTCTTTCTCCCGACGGGTTGCGAGTGGCATTTATTTCCACGCCCAAAGCCAAGGGCGAACCTAGCATCCGCGTCATGACGCTGGCGGACAAAAAGATTGTCAGCTTAGCCAGGTGCAACCTCAGTTTCGGATCGTGGCAGAGTTCGCCATGGTCGCCGGATTCGGGTGTTGTCGTTTTTGTGACGCGCTACTGAGTTTCAGACAGGTCCGTTCGCGCGCGGCTCGTCACGCTCCGGCGTTTCCCGCGATTCAAGGGTTCGCCCCCGATCGTGTGCCGCATCGATCCACTTATCCAGCAGTGCGGTCAGACGCTTCTGTGCGGCTTTGTGCTTCGGATCCCCGGCCAGATTGTTGACTTCATGCGGATCTGACCGATGATCGTAGAGCTCCACGGCCGGCTTGCGCTTCGCCATCCACTGCGACTGCACGGCATTCAACTTGCCCTCGGCATGCAGTTGTTGGATCACTTTCTGCGTTGGATAGCTGTTGGTGATGTATTCGTTGAATTGCGTATAGGGTCGCTCAGGCATAAAATTGCGGATCAGCTTGTAGCGCTCGTCGCGAACCGCGCGGATCCGGTCCACGGTCATGTCGCAACGGTCGCGTGCCGTGAATACATGCTTTCGCGGCTGTTTCGCGGTGAACAAGCTCTGCCCATGCATCGGTTTGGGCTGCGGCACGCCAGCGATTTCGAGGGTTGTCGCCGTGATGTCGAGTGCAATCACAGGATCGTGCCGCACTGTGCCCGGCTTCACTACACCGGGCCAGCGCACGAGCAGCGGCACGTGCGTCCCTGCATCGTAAAGCCATTGCTTGCCTCGAAGGAGGCAGCGTCCGTTATCGCCAAAGACAAAGATCACCGTGTTTTCGAGCAGGCCGTCGGCTTTGAGTGCCTCGATGACTGCGCCCACCTGCATATCCCAATAGTTGACAGCGTCGAGATAGTTCGCGACCTCATCACGCACAACCGGATGATCGGGATAATAAGGCGGCAGTTCGACCGCTGCGGGATCCACCAAAGGCTTTCGTTTCCGCGCGGCGGGCCACACGGGACCCTTGTGCGGAGCCGTGAAATTGATCTGCGCATAGAACGGTTGCCCTTTGGGACACTCGCGCCAGTGCTTGCCCATGAACGGCGGCTGATCGGTCTTGAAATTGAAGTCGGTCTTGCCGGGAACGCGCATACCAGGAACCGGTTCCGTGACATTGGCGGTGAAGTATCCTGCGTCCTGAAGGCGATGCGAAACCAGTCGGATGCCTTCGGGCAGGCGGTAATCGTCCTTGCGATGGCTGCGATGATTTTGGGTTCCGGAGGTGGTTTGGTAGACGCCTGTGTTCCAGGCGGAACGGCTGGGTGAACACACCGGCGCGGTGGTGAAGCAGTGGGTGAATCGCACGCCTTCGGCGGCAATTTTGTCCGCGTTGGGAGTCGCCACCAGTGGATGGCCATAGCATCCGAGTTGAGGGCCGAGGTCATCGCCTAGAATCCAGACGATGTTCGGACGATTCTGTCCCTTCTGCAATGCGAACAACGGCGCCGCTGCCGCGGCGAGAATAGACCTTCTGGAGGATTGCATCGAGGTCCAGCGTATCATCTGCTCGCCGATCATGGGCGGTGATGGTCGGTCCCAAGGGAATGCATTCCGTTCACGGTCGCGTTACGGCAAAAAAAGAAGGTCGTCCCTTGCCGATTCACTTCGAGCAACAGTACCTTCTTGTCGGTCGACGTCACCGCGCGCAAAGCGGATGCGTCGGGCACGGCGGTGCGATTCACGCTCACCACCACGTCACCAGGACGCGAGCCGCCTTCGGCACTGGCTCCTTCGGGATCCACACTCGTCAACACCACGCCTTTCACTACCGCCGGTAAGGCCAATTCCTGGCGATGACGATCGGTCAAATCGGCGATCACCGCGCCGGGTAATTCGCCCTTTGCGCTGGCAACTGCCGCGTCTTGCGCCGCAGCTAGTGGCTCCTCTGCGGAAGGCGTCCGTTTGTCGAGCACGATCCCATAATTCTTTGCATGCCCATCGCGGACCACTTCCAACTGCGTCGCGATTCCAGGACGCGCCTCCGCGATGTAGAGCCTCAGACGGTTGAAATCCCGCACCGCGCGTCCGTTCATTCCGGTGATCACATCGCCCTTCTGCAAGTCGGCCGCGCCGCAGGGCTTTCCACGGCGACATCCGTAATCACAGCGCCCGCGCCGTTGACAATTCCGAAAGCTTAGGCCAAAGCCGTGGACATCGGTTGCACACCCACGCCGAGATATCCCCGATCAAAATGACCTTTTTCCAAAAGCTCTTTCGCCACCATTGCCACCACATTCGACGGTAGTGCGAAGCCGATGCCGCTGCTTCCGCCGGAGGGTGACAGAATCGCGGTATTTATGCCCACCAGGAGGCAGCGCGGCAGCAAGGCAAAACAGTGGTACAAGCATCGTGGGAACAGCATATCGCGAACCTGCCACCAATTGTGTAGCCGTCCTCGGCGATATACTCTTCAGTAGGCCTATGCCTCTCACGCCACAGGACACTGCGTTCCTCAAGGACCTCTTCGCGAAGTTCGATCCCTACAAGCCCTTGGATCCCGGTAGTCCGTTCTACCAGCCTAATTAGAAAACCGATGGATGCGAAGATCCCGTGGCAGAGCTTCAAACCAACATCGAGTTTTCGATCGATAAAAGCATGCAGTTGTTTTCGGGCTTCCGGGGCTCCGGCAAGACCACCGAACTGGGCCGTCTTAGGAGCCGTCTGGTAGCGAAAGGCTATTCGGTTTTCTATGCGAATGCCTTGGACTATTTGAGTCCGTCGGATCCTGTCGAAATCGAAGGCCTTCTGATCGCAATCGCGGGCAGCTTTGGCGAGGCGGTGAGCAAACTCGACGTCGACATTCTCACCGATTCCTACTGGGCGCGTTTCTGGCATTTTCTCAATGAGACCGAAGTGGATTTTAAGGAGTTCAGCTTCAACGCGGGCGATCCAAAGGTGCTTGGTTACAGTTTGAAAGGTGCGCTGCAGACATCGCCGATGTTTCGCGAGAGAGTAAACAAAGCGATTGCTCCCCGGCTCGGTGCGTTTCGCGATCAGGTGCGTAAGTTCTTCGAGGATGCCGTGCAGGCGTTGCGCACGAAGCGTAAAGACCCGAATCTTCAGATCGCTTTCCTCTTCGATCAGCTCGAACAGATTCGAGGGACTCTCAGCAACGAAAGCGACGTGTTTCTAAGCCTTGAGCGCGTTTTCGTAACGTTCAACGACTATATTCGGATCCCCTACATTCATGCGGTCTATAGCGTCCCACCGTGGCTGAAGCTGTTGACCTTGGGTCCTTCGACGCCGATCACGGTACTGCCATGTATCCGCCAGTGGTGCAACGACGATAGCCGCACGCCGCACCCTCCGGGCGAAAAATGCATGCGTGAGCTATTGCTAAAGCGCTTCGGCACTCCGCAGAACTTCCAACGATTTTTCGGCGAACCTTTCGATGTAGCTTCCACTCCACGCGCGGACCAACTCATTCAACTGTGCGGCGGCCACTTTCGCGATCTGCTGCGATTTATCCGCGAATGTGTCATCCGCGCCCGAGTTTTGCCGGTGACGGACGAGGTTTTGACCGCATCGATTCAGAAGGTCCGCAGCGATTTTCTCCCCATCGCGCAAGACGACGCGATTTGGCTCAGCAACATCGGCAAAGAGCGGGCGACAGCTTTGCAGACGAAGAAAGCTGAAGAGGTCACCCGCCTCACACGCTTGCTCGATACGCATTTCGTGCTCTATCTCAAGAACGGCAAAGAGTGGTATGACGTGCATCCTCTGATCCGAGAAGAGGTCGAACTGATTGCCGCAAAGGCCTCTTCCCATGCACCCCCCAGCGCATGATCTTGCCGCCCTAGGCAGAATCTATCAACTCGAATCCAACCTCGAATGGGACTCGCTGCTCCGCACTGCGGAGTTTGCCGAGGCGTTCACCTTCACCGTTCTGCTCGTACCCGATAGCGCGGGCGCGGAGCTTTGCCGTCAACGTCTGCGGGAAAAACTGCGCGAGTTCGGACGCGGCGAATTGGAAGATTACTCTCCGCAAGCGACCGGCGATTGGCCGGCGGTTTTGCAGAGACTGGTCCACGGTCGGTCGAAGCCGGGGACTTCGGTGGTGTGGGTGGCGGCCGCCGTCTACGAGCGCGAGGCGGATGAGGCGGATTATGCGGATTATGCGGCTTGGCGGGAATCGTGGCGCTATGCGGCGACGCAGATCAATCAATTCCGGAATTTATTGGAGGCTGGCGTTGGGTGTTTGCTGATTTTTGTGGGGTGCGATTGGGTGAAGCCAGTGCTGCGCGATTGTGCTCCGGATTTGTGGTCCATTCGGACCGGGGTGATTGAGATTCGTCCGCCGGTTCGTCCGTCTTTGAGTGTGCCGTTGGGGCCTCCTTGGGATAGTGCTGCGGTATCTTCCAATGCTCCAGATGCGGAGATGGCACTGGAGCAGGCAGAGGCGCTCAGGGGGCGTCCTGGGCACGAGTTGGCTTTGGCCCGGGCGCTGCTGCGTGCGGGAGAAGGGCTGTCGGCGAGATTTGAGTGGTTGAAGGCGATCCCACTGTTGCGAGAGGCGCTGGAACTGCGGCGGAAGTATGGTTCCGAGCGGGAGGTCCTAGAGGCGATCCAGGGGTTGTGGGATCCGCTTTACCGGACCGGCTCGCTCGAGGAAGCGAGTGCCCTTGCGGCGGAGTGCTCGAAACTTGCGGAAGGATTGAAGGATCGTCGCGCCTTGGCGCTCGCTCTGCGTTCGCAGGCTTGGGTCATGGCGCGCCAGGGGAGTTTGCAAAAGGCGATGGCGCTTCACAATCAGCAAGAGGCGATCCACCGGGAGCTTGGGGACAAGTCCGGATTGCAGGCGAGCCTTGGGAATCAGGCGGGGATCCTGCAGGCATGGGGAAACCTCGACGAGGCGATGGCGCTTCACAAGCAGGAAGAGGCGATCTGCCGGGAGCTTGGGGACAAGTCCGGATTGCTGCGGAGCCTTGGGAATCAGGCGCTGATCCTGCAGGCATGGGGAAAGCTCGACGAGGCTATGGCTCTGCTCAAGCAGCTAGAGGCGATCTGCCGGGAGCTTGGGGACAAGTCCGGATTGCAGGCGAGCCTTGGGAATCAGGCGGTGATCCTGCAGGCATGGGGAGAGCTCGACGGGGCGATGGCGCTTCACAAGCAGCAAGAGGCGATCTGCCGGGAGCTTGGGGACAAGTCCGGACTCGCCTATTCCCTCGCCAATCAAGACCAACTCCACCGCCAGTCTCAGCCCCCGGACCTCCCCCAAGCCCGACTCCTGCTCACCGAAGCCATCCGCCTCGTCGCCGAAGTCGGCATGCCCCGGGAACGCGACCTATTCCAAGGCTGGTTCGAAGAAATCCACATACCCGCAAAGTAGCAGTTGCCATTTCGCAACACACCCTGCTATCCTGTGGAAGACAAAGATTAGGTAAGACGAGGAGTTTGTAGTCCCACATGGCACTGGCGGCCGAAAAAAAATCTAAGACGATCACGAAGTATCGCACTCACAAGACAGACACGGGCTCGCCAGAGGTCCAGGTAGCGTTGCTTAGCCAACGGATATCGGAACTCACCGACCACTTCAAGTCCCACGCGAAAGATCATCACTCGCGTCGAGGTCTCTTGACAATGGTGGCGCGCCGCCGTAGGCTCCTGGACTACTTGAAGAGTAAGAGTCCAGAACGTTACAAGGCCCTGATCACCGGCCTGGGCATCCGCCGATAGTTTCCCACCCGTTGTAGGGTGAGGCGCAACCCGGCATCCATCCCCCTGATCTCTAACGATTTAGAGGTCAGGGGGATGTCTACATATTCCATTCTCATACTGAGATCGCTATCCCGGCACTGCGATGACGCGGTGTTGTGCGAAAGGAACTTGAGAATGATCCACACTGTTGAGATCGACCTGAATGGTCGAAAAGTCTCGATTGAGACCGGCAAATTGGCCAAACAAGCGAACGGCTCGGTAGTCGTTCGTCAAGGCGACTCCGTCGTTTTGGTGACCGCCTGCTCCAACCCCAAGCCCAAAGTGGGCGCAACCTTTTTCCCTCTAACCGTCGATTACCGCGAATATACTTACGCGGCCGGGCGTTATCCCGGCGGCTTCATTAAGCGCGAAGGCAGACCTTCTGAAAAAGAAATTCTGACCTGCCGCATGATTGATCGCCCCATCCGCCCGCTCTTCCCTGAAGGCTACCAGCACGAAACCCAAATCATCGCCCTAGTCATGTCCGCCGATCCCGAAGTGGATCCCGGTCCGCTCGGCATGGTTGGCGCAGCCGCCGCGCTCGCCATTTCGGATATCCCTTTCCACCACGTAATGGCCGCCCTGCGCGTCGCCAATGTCGACGGTCAGCTTGTCGCGAACCCTTCCTATAAGGATGCGACCGCTTCAAAGGTGAGCATCATCGTCGCCGGAACCGAAGAAGGCATCGTGATGGTCGAAGCCGGCGCCAATCAGGCGACCGAAGACGAAGTCATCGCCGCCATCGATTTCGGACACGAGTGCTGCAAGAAGCTCGCCGCCGGTATCCGCGAACTGATGGCCAAATGTGGCAAGGCGAAGTGGGATTTCAAGTCCCATGTTCCCAATGCGGACATGCTCGCCACGCTCACCACCGCGCTGCGCGACGAACTGCAGGACGCCATCAACACACAGAAGTACGGCAAGCTCGAAAGCTACGCTCGTGTGGACGCTGCCAAGGACAAGGCGAAGGCTCTGTTTGCAGGCGATGCGTACACCGATGAACACCGCGCCGAGTCTGGCGACTTGTTCGATCGCCTGAAGGAACGCATCTTCCGCGACCAGATGTTGAAGGAAAAGCGCCGTCCAGACGGCCGCGCCTTCGACGAAATCCGCAAGATCGATATCGAAGTCGGCGTCCTGCCGCGCACCCACGGTTCGTGCTTGTTCACCCGCGGTGAAACCCAGGCGATGGTCACCACCACGCTCGGCACCAAAGACGACGAACAGCGCATCGAACTGCTCGATCCCGCCGGCCCCGCCTCCAAGCGCTGGATGCTGCACTACAACTTTCCGCCGTTCAGCGTCGGTGAAACCGGACGTTCCGGATCCCCGGGCCGCCGCGAAATCGGCCACGGCGCTCTCGCCGAACGCGCTCTCACCGCAGTCATTCCGGATGAGAAAAAGTTCCCCTACACGATGCGCGTCGTGAGCGACACGCTTGAATCCAATGGTTCGTCGTCGATGGCCGCCGTCTGCGGTGGATGCCTCGCGTTGATGGATGCGGGCGTGCCCGTTTCCGCCACCGTCGCCGGTATCGCCATGGGCCTGGTTGCCGAAAACGGCGAATACGCGATTCTCACCGACATCGCCGGCGCAGAAGATCACTACGGCGACATGGACTTCAAAGTCACCGGCACCCGCGATGGCATCACCGCGCTGCAGATGGACTTGAAGGTCACCAACATCGCGACCTCCGTCATGCGCGAAGCCCTCGAACAGGCCCGCCGCGGACGCCTCTTCCTGCTCGACAAAATGGATGCGGTGTTGTTGAAGCCGCGCGCCACGATGTCGCCCTACGCACCTCGCATCTTCACGTTGACGGTTCCGACGGATAAGATTCGTGAGGTGATTGGACCGGGCGGCAAGATGATCCGGAGCATCGTCGAAGCTTCGGGTTGCAAGATCGACATCAACGACGACGGTACGGTGAACATCTACGCGACCAGCGGCGAAGCGGCCAACATCGCGATCCAGATGATCACGGATATCGCCGCGGTGGCGGAAATCGGCAAGATATACCTGGGCAAGGTTGTGCGAATTGTCGATTTCGGCGCATTCGTGGAAATTTTTCCCGGCACGGATGGCTTGCTGCATATCAGCGAAATATCGGACAACCGCGTGAAGCAGGTCCGGGATGAGCTGAATGAGGGCGACCAGATCCAGGTGAAGGTGCTCGCGCTTGAGGGCAACAAAATCAAGTTGAGCCGCAGGGCCGTCTTGAAGGAAATGCGCGATAAGCTGGCCGCGAAGGGCTAACTTTCCTCCAAATCGAAAAAGGCCGCCCTTTGAGAAGTCACTCGGGCGGCCTTTTCGTGTTCGGGAGCGCTTTTATCGTTCTCGTAGGGTTTCTGCAGGGTCGATTCGCGACAGCCCTGCGGTCGCCCGCCAACTGACGAGCACTGTCGCTACGAGGCAAACTATTCCACCAAAGGCCGCGCCGGCGACGAGAAAATAGTGGATTGTGATGTCTTGCCGAAGCGTCGCAACATCTGCGCCAAGCGCAATGCGGATGCCGAAGTCCTTTCGTCTGCTTCGAATCGCCGAATGAACGAGGCTCGAGAGGCTCGCCACGGCAAAGATCGATGCTGCAAGAATCATAACTCCCAAGATCCCCACGAGGACAATGCTGGACGGCTGAGACAAACCCCAAAGTTGCTGGTTGGAGTAATGTCCGAGTCCGGATATTATCGACGAGCCCAAGTCCAACCATCGGTGGCCGGTGTGGCATTGACGCTTGCAGCAACAGTGTCTGTGGGAGTAAACGTCGGTGCGTTTGTCGACACGGACTTGACTTTACTCGACAAGCACGCCAAGCCCGTGGTCGTAAAAAACTCTTGAAGGAAACTCGCGATAAGCTGGCCGGTTAGAAGTGGTTTCGTCGAGTGAGCGTGTCTCCAACCTGAGCGGACTTCTAGAACGCCAAACGCAACCCGAACTGAGTCCGACGGGACCAGTGCCGGATCCGATCCAATGATGTCGTTCACGGCCAGAGAATTCGTCGTATTCGTCAAGTTGGTCGTTTTTGCGCGCGATTGTCGCCGTTGACGTCGCGGCCGAGACAGCCAGTGAACGGTATTCCCGATCGCGCCGAAGCGCCGAAACGATCGGCGCAAGGCTGTGGTCACCGAACTCACGATTCTTAAACGGGCTGTTCCAAACGCCGCTCGCGACAAAATTTGTGACGGATATCGAAGACACTCAAAGCGCGTTCCAGCTTCAGATTCGTCGGCACGAACGCCGGGAAGGTGGAGTTGAAATCGGTGCTATTGTCAATGGCTTTGCTCCGCTCGACTTCGACCTGCTGCACTGACGCCTCGACGATCATCTCTTCGCTGACCGCGGTGAGTTGTGGCGCAACGAAGATTTTGAAGCCTTGTTGGTGCCGCGCACTTCATAGTCTCCCGGGAGCAGCAACGAAACGAGATAGGATCCGTCGGTGACGGTTCCTTTCGAGGTTGCGGTGGAAACGTCAGCCTGTGCGAAACAGAGCGCAACGGGGAGAGCAAGCAGAATAAAAAATCGCATCATGTGACAGAACGGTGTCCGTCCTCACGATGCGACTTTTTGTTGAGTGGCGCTAGTTAATTTTATTCCACCCGGACAAGCGGCTTCGATGGCGGAACAGGCGGTGCAGGTACGGCTGGAACGCTCAAAGGCGCAAGAACATCGCCCTTGCGAACCGTGATTCCACCGCGGTTGGAATTCAGAACGATGCTGGGCCCTCCGGTGCCGACCACGCCAGTGAGAATTTGGCCGCGGCTTCCGGAACTCTCGATGCGGAAGGCGTCTCCGTAGTCGTTGCTGATTTCACCGCGGCTGGCAGTCGCCTTGAGGTCGAACTTCGCTTGTCCGGGAACTGAGAAATCCACATCGCCGTGCATCGTGGAAACGTTGATTCTCGCCAGGGGAAGGCGTCCAGGCCGCACTTCGATATCGCCACGATCGACGGAAATTTCGACCCCCTGGGTAAAGTCGGAGATCTGCACATCCTTGGCCTTGGTCGAATTCACCCGGATAGGCCCGACGACATTGCTGGCGGAAAGATTCGAAATCGTCGAGCGCACTTCACCGGGAATTTTCTCGAACTGGAAGTCGGAACTCACGCCCGTGTAGCGAATGCCTTTCGCCAGATTTCGGAACTGGGTGGTGCCAGAGTATGCGGCGCTGACGGTTACCGTGCCGGAGATGTTTTCCAGCTCGACATCGTCGCCGCGGCCTTTCAGTTCAACGTCACCCTTTACGCCGATGGCGCGGATAATATCGCTCTTGCGCAGGTCGAGCTTGACGTTTCCGCCGATGTTGTCGAGTCGAACGCCGGCGTTTTCGGAATAGATGTCCACCTGCCCGTTGATGTCGCGGATGTCAAAGTCGCCGTAGCGTCCGCGAGCGTCGATCGAGGCACCGCGCGGAATCGAGATATCGAGCTTCGATGTGATCCGTGTGCGGGAATCGGCTCGATCCTGATTGCAGCGGATGATGATCTGATCGCCTTGGGTGATGACTTCCAGAATCGAATCTTTTTCTGATTTCTCGGCGTCCTTGCTTTCCATCGCCCGCAGGGTTTTCAATCCCGAAACCTTCACTTCGTCGCTGTCGGTACCGGTAATCTGCGCATCGCCGCGAAAGCTTTCGATGACAATGCGAGGCGTCTTCGAAGCAGCCTTCACCGATTTGGGCGCGTAGGGATATTCGAAGCTTTCGCCCATCACATCCAATCCACCGATGTTGATGCGCGGCAGCCAACTGGAATTGCGGCGCGAGAACTGATGCAGACCGCTGCCGAACAGGCACAAAATGACGACCAGCGTCCACTCACCGCCGGAAACACCACTCACCGGCAAGGGCTTGCCAGACGATGTCCAGGCGAAGAGTTCCACTAGGCGCAGCGCTCCCCAGCCGATCAGGATGTAGGGCCAGTTGCGGCCTAGAAAATCGAGGACCGGGATGTCCGGCCAGAGATTGCGAACCAGAAACGCGACACCGATGGCGATGAGGACGACTGGTCCGATAATGGATCCGCGGCGCATTATGCTTGTCCTCCTGGATTGGGAAACTGGGGCGGCTGCATCGGACCGGCGGACTTATCGGCGCCGCGTTCCAGAAGCTTTAAAAGACCGAAGACGATGATGAGAACCGGGAATGTCTGTTCGAACCCCCATGCGGTGTTCTGGTGGATCGCCAGCAGGATGCCCAGCGTGATGAGCATAATCGGCCCACGAGCTGCCTGAATGAAAGAAGCCCCGTACATGGTAGATGTCCTCTTGTAAATGAACTATTCGCTCTTGCTTCCAGCGTTCATGCGAGCGTACAGCATGTAGCATCCGATGCCGATCAAGCCGAGGGGCCAAAAGCGGATCACGTCGCGGATCCGGATGAGGTCGAAGTTCGCCAGCAGGAAGAAGATTCCTGCTGCGATGAGAACCACGGGACCGACGGGGAACTTGTTGTCGTCGATCTGAATCAAAGAAGAGAACTCATCCACCTTCTGTCCCATCATGCGGCGCTTGGCTGTGTGATAAGCCTCGAAGCACATGTAAAAGACGAAGGCACCCATCGAGAGTCCGAAAAGCGGTTCGAAGCCCCTGAGGTCATTGCTTCCGACGAGCGCGATCAGGATTCCGAGAATGACAACATGGATGAGGCCCTTGGCGTACTGACCGTTGTAGATGGCACCGACGCCCGGAATGAAGCCAAGCAAAAACGCGAGTCCCGGGCTGATCGATGGATCGACGATGAGTTGCTGCTGCGCCACGAACGGCTGCTGCTGGGTCTGATACGGCGATCCATACGGATCGAGCGGCGGTGGCGGGGAGCCTGCTGCCGTTGCCGGGTTGGCGTTGAACATCGGAGTTTCCATGGGTCTATGCTCCTCGCAGTAAATGGTTCCGTGGACTTTGTGCTGGCACGGTTCGCATAGCGCCTTGCCGCAGGAACGGCAGTACGCGGTAGAAAGTACGTCGGAATGGTAGAAGCAGTTCATGACTTCTTCCTTTGTTCTTGTAGCTGTTGCGGCTGTCTCTGCTCTTCGAGGCGGCGGTCTTCTTCCGCCTGCCTGCGCCACTCTTCCAGCCGGGACTGGATCTCGAAGACGAACTTCAAACCTTCGTAATATTTGACCGCTTTGCCCCAGCCATTGGCGACTTTGTTTTCCACCGCCGAGTACACCGCGATCGGATTGAGATCGGACGGCTTCAACTGCCGGACCTCAATACCCGCGAACTTTCCCATCATCGCGAAACTCAACACCGTCATCGCCATACCCATCGCAACCCTCGGCTGCAGGACCGGCGCGAACCATCTGGACAACCAACGCCGCAGCGGGCTTTTCTTGAACCCTTTCTCGCGGATCGCCTGTGTTTCGAAGACGATGCGAGTCATCAGTTCCTGCGGCGGACGCACTTCCTCGACCCGTTCGACAAAGCTCACTGCGGCACCGCAGTCTTGTGCGAATTCCGCACAAGCCGGGCATCCGGCGAGATGCTTCTCGACGGCGGACTTCTGCTCTCCGTGGAGTGTTCCATCCACGTAGTCGCAGAGCGAAATTTCGAGGTCCGCGCAGGTCATCATAACGAACTCATTCCAACTATACCGCCGCTTTATGGCGACGCAGTAATCTAGCCAGTTCCGCCCGGCCGCGGTTGAGGCGGCTCTTGACGGTTCCTTCAGGCACAAACAGAATCTCGGCGATCTCCTTGTATTCCAACTCTTCCAAATCGCGCAGAATCACGGTCTCGCGCAGTTCGGGGGAAAGCTTTTGCAGCGCATGCTGCAGAAGTTCGCTCGCTTCGCGCCCGGCAAGCAGACCGTCGGCGCGGGCGGACATCGCGGTCCGCTCTTCCAACATCGGCAGTTGGCCTTCGATGGAATCGGTCGCGCGGTCGCTTTTGGTGCGGCGATAGTTATCGATCAACAAGTTACGGGTGAGCCGGGTGAGCCAGACGGCGAAAGATCCCTCGCCCGACCGGAAGCTGTGCAGCGACCGGAAGATGCGCAGAAACACTTCCTGCGTCAGATCTTGCGCTTCACTGTCTTTGCCGGTGAAGCGATAGCAGATGGCATAGACACGGCGTGTATGGGTTTTGACGAGTTCTTCCCAGCCGGCCTCATCGCCAGCCAGGCATTTTTCGACGATTTGTGCGTCGGCGTCCACTAGGCCTCTCACTTCGGTCCTTTGGCTCTGGAATCCGAAGTCCAGTACCATCGCTGCTGTTCCGTTACTTGCCAAGACCGTCGACATAACCTGAATCGCTTCCTTGATCGGTGAGGTGTTGTTTATCACCTCTCAGCAATGAAAACGAAATCCAGCTACGCGAAGTTCAACAATTTCTACGGCACTCGCATCGATCTGCTAAGTTTCCTTATTCTAGCGAGTTAGGGGGTTGGCGGCTAGAGGAAATCGACGAATGGGTGGTGGTTGCCGACGAACGGCGGACCGGGTTCTCAGGGCTGATAAGATCTGGAGATGGCATTCAGCCGGAGAGTGTTCGTGTCCCTTCCCCTCGTGGTCACCGCTGCCGCACCCCGCTTCAACGCCGCGAAGTTGGACGCGCTGTTGCGCGAGGGCATCCAACGGCGCAAGATTCCGGCCGTGTCCGCTGCCGTCGCCACGCAATCCATCTTCGGCATCGCCCCGATGACGAAAGCGATCACCACCGTTGCCGCGCTGCAACTGGTGGAACAGGGCAAGCTCTCGTTGCACGATCCGATAGGGAAGTTTCTGCCGGAGTTCACGGCTATGTAAGTTCTCACCGGGTTTGAAGCCGGTTCCGGCAAGCCGCTCCTGCGTCCGGCGAATCGTGGAGACAACGGGGCAGGACTCAGCCCCATCTCCACCAGGGCTTAGTCCGCTTGAAATTCATCAATGGGATTTTGTCTGGATCAAGAGACGTTTGGTAGCTTTCCAAGTGATAGCCGAACAGATCACGAAGAGCGGCTTCGCCGAGCTCAAGCGGGTGAAATGCGAACGGGTAGTCAGAGAATTCTTCCTCGTCTTCAGGGGCAATGGCCGAATGGTGTCCCTCCCGATAGGGCGCTTCGAACGGGAGCCTCGCTCCGATATCTTCCAGCAACCCGCTGTCGGGAGACAGGCTCAGCGATCGTTGTAGCTTGCCTCCTTCCCAAACGGCATAGGTAAACCAATCGACAACGCTGTGCATTGCATGCAGGGTGACCCGTCGATAAGGTGAGACCTCAAGAAAATGGATCGGCAATTGGGATGGATAATCGATTCCGAATTCTTTGCCTGCCACGATACAGACCCCAGCAAAGCAACCGATCACCAACTCGTCGTCCGGCGGGCAAGTACAAGCCAGGCTCCCGTCCTCGAGTGCTTCCAGCTTTTCCTTGGGAAACAGCTTCTTGGCGAATGCCATCGTCCGGTCGCGAACGAGGACGGGCTTTGACTCCAGACCTTTTCTCGGATCCGTAAACGTCCGATGCCTAGACCACCAGCGCGCTCACTCCACCGATGCTCACCACGGTCCCCGGATTCGCCGCATCCGTCCTCATATAAGCCATCGCGGCAACCTTCCCAAGCGCAGGTGAAAACACAGCCGACACCAACTCGCCGACTTCCTTCTCGCCTAATCGAAACTTCGCCCCCACTTCAGGAACCGCATCCCCGTCAATGCGCACCGCCCGCAAATGCCGATGGACCTGTCCCCGCGACCGCACGCGCTCTACAATTTCCTGACCCATATAACAGCCCTTGCTGAAGTGTACGCCCTGCAATTGCCCCGTCTCCTGTACTAAGAAACGCTCGGTCAGTTCTTCGCCATAGCGAGGCTTGCCGTTCTCAATCCGCACCACGCGGACAGCCTCCGCATCGGCGAACTCCGGCAGTCCTACTGGAATTTCCGTCGTAAGAAAAGCCCCACCCGGAAGCCCGGTCGCCGTAAACGGCAGTTCCCGATGTCCAGCCGCGGCACCCTCCACCGAAATCAGCTTCCACTGTTCGGTCACGTCTTCCACCTGCGCATCGTCCGCGATGATGTATTGGTCGAGATGATCGAACAGCTTCTGCCGCGTCTCCGGCTCGGTGATCACCAGCATGTGATCTTCCCGGCAAAGGACCCAGGCGTCGGCTAGAATCCGCCCCTGCGGATTCAGAAAGAACGCATAGCGGCAATCGCCCGGTTGCATTTCCTGGATGTGGTTCGTAGACATCGCATGCAACAGCCGCGCACGGTCCTCACCCGTGATCTTCAACTTGCCGCGGGCCGACAGGTCCACCGCCGCTTCGCTGGTGCGCAATGCCTCGTAGCCGGTCACGTTAGAGGCTCCGCAACACAGACGCGATCAGGATGGTGACCAAGCCGGATCCGGCAATGCCCACCAGCCAACGGCGCTGCTTGCCTTCATCGCCGCGTCCCAAAGCGAGCAACAGATAGACCGCGAGAATGTGCAGGACGAACAGCATCTTGATGCCGAACCACATGTGGTAGCCCTTGGGGAAGCCAGCGCCCTTCATCTGCGCATAGAACTGATAAAAGCCGGAACCCACCAGCAGCGCCATCGCGCCGTAAATCTTGGCCGACATGCCGGAGGCGAGCCCCGTGCGTGCCGAGGCGGCGTAGAAAGCGGTTCCGATCAGAAACACAACCGAGACGATATGCGCGGCTCGGATGACGATTGCAGGAATGTCCATACTCTTACTATAAGAGTAGACCCGGCTTACACATGATTCACGAGATTCTGCCCCTAGGCGCACTGCAGTGCAACTGTTCGATTTTCGGAGACGAGACCACACGCGAAGCGATCGTCATTGACCCTGGCGACGGCGACGATGTTAACGCTGTGATCGCCGTGCTTAACGAGCATCGGTTGAAGGTGAAGGCGATCATCATCACCCACGCGCACATAGATCACATCGGCGGCGCGGCGAAACTCAAGGCACATACAGGTGCGCCCGTCCACATGAACGCCAAAGATCAGGTGCTGTACGACAAGCTCGAAGTCCAGGCCGGATGGCTGGGCATGGCCGAACCCGAAAAGACCGATATCGACACCGACGCCCGCGATGGAGACCGCCTTCAACTTGGTGAGACGGACTTTCACATCCTGACCACGCCCGGCCACACGCAGGGCAGCGTCTCTGTGTGGATCCCTGCGGAAAACACGCTCGTCGCGGGCGATACGCTTTTCAAGGATTCAATCGGGCGCACCGATCTCCCCGGCGGCGATGGGAGGCAAATTCTGCGGTCCATCAAAGACAAGATCCTGACGCTGCCGGGCGATGCCACCGTGATCGCGGGACATGGTGCCAGCACGACGATTGAGCGCGAGAAGAAGCGCAACCCCTTCTTGCGCGGGCTATAGGATCGCGCGCTCGATCCAATCGATGCCGTAAGCGACGAGATCCGCGCCTTCGAACAGATAGGAATCGGCGTGGCCGACCGTCGCTTTGCGGCCAGAACCGGAGGCCAGATAGTCGAGCGCGATGCGTTCGAAGACGTTTTCCGGCAGTCTCGCATGTACCGGCTCGCCGGTGTCGAACTCTTCGAAATCCGCCCAGCCTTGCTGCATGCGACGGCGGTATCGAACGATGCGTTTGTCCGGGATCCATGCCTTGTGCTCGGCATAGTGCAGCAGCGTGATCGTATCGAGCGGCGCACCCGGCATGAGAATGCGGCCTTTCGATTCCGAGATCTTCTCGAAGGGCGAGCCTTCGCCACAGCCGTATTGAAACGGATGATCGCGCGTAATCCACTCTGCCAGCGGACCGATCGCCACAACCCCCGCGTCCGGGTGATCGCTGCGGATCGCGCCCGGCCAATTGCGGAGCGTCTCATGCAACACACCGTGATCGCGCGCGGCGTGAGCGATGCGTTTATCGAAGACCGGAGGATCCGGTTCGTCATCTTCGTAGAAGGGCTCGAAGTCGACGTAGGCCGCGATCGTACCTTCCGGGCCGATGGTGTCGACGAGAGCTGCTTGGATGAGCGTGTTAACGCCGCCAGTGATGGAACCGCCGGATCCGAGAGCGCGGAGGCTGCCGTGGACCATCGGCAGGTCGCCTGTTTGGACGCCGAGTTCGACAAGTTGCGCATGGAGCTGCGAACGGGTCGTGAAGGCATCGTATCGCGATTCAGTCGATGTGCAAGGCGACACGGTTCGCCCAGCCCCGCCAGCCACCGACCCCGGACGCGCGACTAGGCAAAGCGCCCAGGCAACCAACGTGCGTGCAACAATCCATGCCGCTCCTAAAGAGAAGCCCTTAGTGAACCGATAGATCCCTTAGTACGCAAAGCTTCTGCGCATGGCGATCACTCTGCCCACCAACGAACTAGCACCCGAACTCGCCGATGCGGCGGATGTCCTCAGCGACCAATTGCGTTCGCAGTTGCAGCGGATGTCGACCTTACTCGAACACCATGTCGAAAAGCTCGATCAGCGCTTTCAGGTTAAGCTCGAGAAGCTCGGCTACGCGCCCCAACAACGCGCCGCACTTGCCGCGATCACCTTCGGGAATGCCGCGCGCATTCTCGCTGGAGGACAGCCGGCGCTCAAGTTTATCGAACAGGTGGAATACAGCGGCAGGCGTCTCGCCAAGCTGAATCTGCCGCCCAGCGCGATTGTAGAAGCCCTGCAGGAATACGACGGATTGCTCACGGCCAAGTTGAAGCGACTGTCGCGCGACGCCTCAGTGGATGACGGGATGCAGGCGAACTTTCAATGGGTCCGCGAGCAGATTCACTTCTGTGTGATCCTGACGCTGAACAACGCCTACTATCAGGTCCGCGAGGCCGAAACCGAAGCCTTCTACGAGTTATTCCGCGTGGAACTCGAATCGCGCAACCTCGACGACCTGTTGCAGCGTTTTCTGGACACATTGGTTGGGGTTTGCGGCGCGGATATCGGGCGTATCGACCTGCTGAGCGAATCCGGCAAAGACTGGATCTCGGTGGTCACCTCGCCGCGCATTGCCGCGTCTCCCGTGAACGAAAAATTGAAACGGACGAGCATTCGCGAGCCGCGGTTCATTGACTGCCGCACCGCTGCCTCCACGGGCTTTCTCGATCCTTCGTGGAAAGCGCAATTCGAATCCTGCTGGTCGATCCCGTTGTCGAAAGACGGCAACATGGCTGGAGTCATGCAATTCGGCTTCAAGCGCTTTTACGAGTGGCTGCCGAGAGAGCAGGAACTGCTGGCCGCAGCCTCAGAGCGCTGCCTGATGGCCGCCGAAAAAGCCCGGCTCATGGAACACCTTGCGGCGAGTGAAGAGCAGATCCGGCAATTGGCGGAACATATGCTGCACGTCGAAGAGATGGAACGGCGCAGAATCAGCCGCGAACTGCATGACGAAGCGGGTCAGAGCCTGCTTTGCATCCGGCTCCAAATGGAATTGCTCGAACAAGCGCTGCCTGAAAGCGAACACGAATCCCGGCAGAAACTGCGCGAGGCGCGGGATCTCACCGAACGCACCATTCTCGAGATGCGGCGGCTGATTGCGGCCTTGAGTCCGGCCGTTTTGGAACAACTCGGCTTGGGTGCGGCACTGCGGCAATTGGTTGCACGTTTCCAGCGGGTAAATCCCGTCGAGGTGAAGCTCAGCCTTACCCGTCTAGGGGGATTGCCCCAAAAGATCGAAGTGATTGTTTACAGGCTTGTACAGGAATGTTTCAACAACATCGGCAAGCACTCTCAGGCAACTACTGTAAACGTTTCGGTAACAACCGCCGATGGAGTACTAAGGCTCGACGTGGAAGACAATGGCGTCGGGTTCCTGGTAGAAGAGGCACTCGCCCGGCGCGATTCGTTTGGATTGTCCGGCATGCGGGAACGTGTCGCTCTACTGGGGGGCAGCTTCCGGTTGTGGAGCTATCCAAGATCTTTAGAAAAAGGTTCGAAGTCTCCGAAATCCGGCCAGAGGTCGGCTTCTTCTAAAAGAGACAAGGGTACGAAGATTTCCATCGAACTGCCGATCAATTCTCAGGGCAATGCTTCGTCTGGCTCCACGGGGTCGCTTCGGGTTGGTGCCCAGAGCAGCACGGCGGAATGGGCAAGCGCCCGAAGAAAACTCGGTACACGAACGATTCGTGCGACGACGATAGACAATAGCGCAGTTCGTCCCGAGCTTGCCGGACGAAAGAACTAGCTGCACGAACAAGCGTTGATTTTGAGTCTCGATTCTTGGGTCTCGATATTGCAAGGACAAGCCGTCCCGAACTGGTGCAACACAATTGCGCTCGCCGGACGCGGCCGCTCGAAGGAGGGCGGGGAAACAATATGGCGAAAATTCGGATCATGTTGGCGGATGACCACACGCTGTTCCGTCAGGGTATTAAAACCTTACTTTCCGCTGAAGCAGACATGGAAGTAGTCGGTGAAGCCTCCAACGGCGGCGACGCGGTGGAGAAAGGTGCTGAAGTACGGCCCGATGTCGTTCTGATGGATATCGGCATGCCTGGCTTGAGCAGCTTTGAGGCGACTCGTCAGCTCCGTAAGAACCGTCCGGAAACGAAGGTTCTCTTCCTCACCATGTATGACGACGAAGATTACCTCGTCGAGGGGATGGAAGTCGGCGCAAGTGGCTATGTCTTGAAGGACAGCCCTTCGCAGCAACTGGTGGCGGCCGTCCGCGACATTTGCCGCGGTGGCAGCTATCTCAGCCCGCGTATGCTGTCGCAACTGGTGGACGACTTCCGGTCGCGCATCAAGTCCGCCAACCGCTTGCCGCGGTTTGCGACACTCACCACCCGCGAACGCGAAGTGCTGAAGATGCTGGCCGAAGGCAACTCCGTCAAAGAAATCGCTTGCGATCTCAACCTCAGCGTCAAAACCGTCGAAGCGCACAAGTTCAATCTCATGCGTAAGCTCGACATTCACAACAAGGCGCAACTTGTGCAGTACGCGATTCAGAAGAAGATCATCAAGATCCCCAACATCGCCTAATTAACCAACGAACAGCCCAGAGAGAAGCCAGTGGATACACTTCAATGGCTTCCTTTTGGCAGCCTGATGGAAGCGAAGTCATAGCGAAGCGCGAGGGCGTCATCCGTGAGGTGGGGTCTCGAAGAAGCGTGGAGCAACGACGTACGAGCCGAAGGACAGTCCCATTCGTGGAGCTTCGCAAGCGAGGCTTGGGTAAAGATCTATTGAGGAACCAGCGACAAAACGCGCGGTGGCGCGAATCGATCTCTTCGCCGTTTTGGGCCGCGCCACGCGGCTGTGTCGCTCCTAAGTGTTCGCCGGCAAAATTGACCGGGGCGCGGCAGTGCTTGCTTCCCTTGAGGCGGCCCCGGCCTTTGCCGGGCTAGTTACCGCACAAACGGCTGGCAGGCTCATGGTTCGTGGCGGCTCGCGAACAGCCCCGCACTCACGATTGCTCCGCCCGTCCTATTTTCGACCCGCACGGGATTCCGAGACTGGCTGTTCACCGATGGCTTTACCCGCCGAACCGCAGATGCGGACCCGCATGTGGGAGGGCCGGACTCTTCCAATCCCGATTTTCAACTACGGCGCGAAATAGCCATTGATATCCAAAATCAGGTGCGTTCTCTCCATGACATAGGCGGATACCTGCCCGGAAGTCCCCGTCGGAACGATGGCCGCGTTCGACGTGATGCTGCCATCCACCGCATTCAGCGTAGAAGCCAACGGTCGCGTCGCCCCAGTGGGAAACAGCGTCAGAAAGCCCAGCACGGGCGCTGGAAGGACGGTTGCGTTCAGAGAATACGCCTGCGCAGACGATGGCACGCCACAGGTACTCGACAGCACCGCGTAGGCGCGCGTCGACCCGGCTTGAGGCTGGGGACCGCCCAACGGACCGTCGGCGAGGCGCGTATCGAGAACGCGGCAGGGATCCAAGGCATGGAATTTCAGCGCGCCCGGCGATCCGGAAGGCCCGAAATAGCCGGTGATATCCACAATTACTTCCGTCGCATCTGTGGCGAATGCGAGAATATCCCCAGCGTTTCCGGCGGGCACGATAGCAAAATTCGCGGTCACCGCGCCGGTGAGTGCATTTAACGTCGAAACCGTCGGTCCGGCCGATCCGTTGTTCGGCCACAGCGTCAGAAATCCCAGCGGCTGTTTGGGAACCACGGTGAAGTTCAGCGCATACGCCGTTGCTGTCACCGGGATACCGCACACGGACGCCACCGTGACCGTGCGGTTCACCAGCGCCTGCATGGTTCCACCGGCGGCACGTGTATCCGCGATGCGGCAGGGATTGACTCAGTAGAACGACCGTCCCGCGGGGTTTCCCGCTTGTGGAACAAACACCCCGTTGACATCGATGATCACGTCGGCGGTGTCGGTGACGAAGGCATTCACGGAACCGTCCGCACCAGCGGGCACGATAGCGGCGTTGGCCTTGATTCGTCCATCCAGAGCATTCAAAGTCGAAACGGTAGGCTGGGCTCTGCCGCCGGGCCAGATCGACAAATATCCCAGAGACCCTCGAGGAACCACCGTAATATTCAGCGAATAAGCAGTGGCCGTGGCGGGCAATCCGCAGGTCGAGCGGATCGGGAAATTACGAGTGCCAAGCGCGGGAATGGCGGGTCCGCCGAGCGGACCGGTGGCGTTCCGCGTATCGGCAACCCGGCACGGTGGAATGGGCAGGAATCCTAGGGGCACGGCCCAGCTGTTACTGGCGTTGGTGACCGGCAGGACGTTGAACGACTGGCTGTCGAAGTAGGCGAGGCGCGCCGGAACCGTTGATTCAATCTGCTGTGCCAGCGTCGCCGTGATCCGATCGCGGCGATAGCGCACCATCAGCCACGGCAGAAAGGTTTCCGCAACGTCCTCGCTGGTTGGATTGTCGCGGGCGTACGTCGAGATGAACGCCGGGTCGGATGTCTGCGCCGCGCGCCAACCCGTCGAGGCGGCGTGATCGCCATCGAGCGATGTGTGCGAGGCCTCGTGCACCAGCGTCTCTTCGAGAATTCCGGCGGCGACATATTGATCCGCCTGACCAATATGGATGAGCAGGTTCCGGTTTCCGCCACCGAAGGGTTGGACACCCATGTGGATCCAAACCGTACCGAGTTTGGATCGGAGGATGACGGGCAGTTGTCCAATGACCCGTGCGTACTTGGCTGCTTCGACCTGCGCCGCAGCCACGGTTCCGAACTCGGGGTTCACCTGCACTTCGACATTGGGACCATCGCTGTAGCTCGCGTTGAATAAGAATGCGTTGAAGGTGACAAAGGCGTTGACGCGCCGGTCATACATCAGCCGGTTACCCGTTCCATTGGATGTGATGCCGGTATAGGTTGTGGGGTCGGAGGGACGACGATATCCGGATCCAGAAAGATCGTGCCGGACGTGATCTGGCCGGAGGCGGCAAGTTGTGCGAATAAAACGGCAGCAAGAAAACGAAGTGTCATGAAGCCCCCTCTCACGATATCTTAACCGGCGGTTTGCGCGACACTAGAAGCAATGCGCCTGTTGTCCCGCGCGATCTTCAAAGAGGTCGCTGCCGCCGCGATCATTGGCATTACACTCTTCACCACCATCCTGTTTCTCAGGAACCTCGGCGCAGATCTCTTCTCGCTCCTCGTCCGCACCGCCGCTCCGCCCAAAACCGTCGCGCTCATGGTCTCCCTCGCGATCCCGTTTTCGCTTCCTTACACGGTGCCTCTCGGCGTCCTCGTCGGCGTCCTCATCGGACTCTCACGCCTCGCCAGCGACGGCGAACTCACCGCCATCCGCTCGGCTGGCATCTCAGGACGCCGCATCGCCATCCCTCCACTCACCTTCGCCTTTTTCGCGATGCTCGTCACCGCGGCGGCCGCACTCTGGCTTACCCCGTGGTCATTCCGCGAAGCCAACCGCATCGCCGCGCGGCTCACCGCATCGCAACTCACGGCGGAAGTCCAACCGCGTATTTTCGCAGAACAGTTCCAGGAACCCAAAGTCGTTCTCTTCGTCGGCGATATCTCTCCGGCACCCGGAAACGTCTCGCGCTGGCGAAATGTCTTCATCGCCGATGTCGCGCCCAAGCCCGTTTCCGATGAGCCGATCGCCGCATCCAAGCTGCCTCGAGTGATGCTCGCACAAGGCGCAATCGCACGGCCCGATGCGGTCCGCAACCGCATCCAACTCTCTCTCCAAAACCGTGCCACCTACGAAGTCAACGATTTTCAGTATCGCGCCAGCCTCTCGCCCACCAGTGAACAACTGCTCGAGGCAGGAAAGCCCAGTGAAGCGCGCACGCGCCATCCCGAACGCGAAATGGATACCGTGCCGCTCTGGCGTCATGTCTACCAGCCTGCCGCGACGCTCAGCAAACAGACGTTGACCGAGGCCAAGATCGAACTCCATCAGCGGCTCGCCTTGCCGCCTGCCTGCATGTTGCTCGCGCTCGTTGGCATCCCCCTTGGCGTCTCATCGCGACGGTCTTCAAAGTCGGCTGCGTTCGTCCTGACCATCGCCCTCGCGTTCGGATACTACATGAGCCTTATAGCAATGATCAACATCGCGCGCCAAGGCCGCGTACCCGTCGAACTCGCCGTCTGGACGCCGAACCTCGCCTTCGCCCTGATCGGCATGATCCTCATTCTGCGCCTCGAAATCCCTGGCGATCGCGATCTCATGGGAGTGCTACGCAATTGGATGGGCCGCTTCGGAACCGCTCTTCGCGGTGCCGTTCCTCATTTTTTTAAAGCGAACGTGCAAAAGCAGGCCATTGGACGCACACGCCGTCTGATCTTCCTGCCCCAGCTAATCGACACCTACGTGCTCACCAGCTTCCTCTTCTGGTTCGCCGTCGTTCTTGCCGGATTCGTATTGATCTCCCACATTTATACTTTTTTCGAATTGCTCAGCGACATCATCCGCAACCAGATTTCGTTGCCGCGCGTGCTCACGTATCTGTTCTATCTGACGCCCAAATTCTTCTATGACTCAACGCCTGTCAGCGTGCTGGTTGCAGTTCTCGTGACCTTCGGCGTCCTTTCGAAGAACAACGAGATTACCGCGTTCAAGGCCAGCGGCATCAGCTTGTATCGCTTGGCAGCGCCCATCCTCGTCACTGCGATCGCATTTTCCGCGGGCCTCTTCGCCTTCGACCACTTCATTCTTCCCGACGCCAACCGCGTGCAGGACGCCATCCGCAACGAGATCAAAGGCCGCCCGGTGCAAACCTATCTGCGTCCCGATCAGAAGTGGATCAACGGTTACGACGGGCGCATTTTCTACTACCGCTACTTCGATCCCAATGAGAACTCGATGCTCGACGTCAACGTCTACGAAGTGGATTGGACGATCTCGAAACTGAAGCGCCACATCTCCGCGGAAAAAGCCCGCTGGGAACCTTCACTCAAACGTTGGATCTTTCAAAACGGCTGGCGCCGCGACTTCGATGCGACCACCCGCGAGATCGCCTATGACCCGTTTGGCGGCGCAACGCGCACCTACGACGAACTCATCGAAGCGCCCGATTACTTTCTCAAAGAAGTGAAGCAGGGCAAGCAGATGAACTTCGAAGACCTCGACCGTTACATCGCAGAAATCGATCAGCGTGGCTTCGATACCGTGCAACTGCGCGTGCAGTATCACAAGAAGTTTTCGACGCCGCTGTTCGCCTTCATCATGGCGTTGATTGGCATCCCCTTCGCCTTCCGTGGCGGAGCCCGCGGGGCGATGGCAGCCGTGGGACTCAGTTTCACCATCGCCATTGCCTATATCGCGATCAATCAGCTGTTTGAGCAAGTGGGTAATTTGAACCAGCTTCCCCCTGCAATGGCGGCTTGGGCTCCCGATGCGCTGTTCGCGCTCGCGGCTCTCTACTTTGCCGCGCGGATGAGAAGCTGACGGATGTCGTTTATGGCGACTGGATGCTCTCAACTGAGCGGCCGAACGGCTTCGTCGTCCATGTCCCTGAAAGCTCGAAGAATCGGCTTTTTCGGAGCCACAAGTGTGAGCGAGAGGGTAAGTCTCGAACCGTCGTGCCAATTTCTTCGAAGTCGTCGGGGCGGCGATCAACTCTTTGGCAAACTCACCGAATAGGCAGCAAACAGTTGTACCTCTATCGCCGAACTGTCATCATCGAACAAGCATGCAGCAGCGGATCGAGAACCTCAGCAACGCAGTCCAGGGCGTCAACCTGCGGGATCCCCGCACCTTCCTCGCCCAACTCGGTCCCGGACCCACCGTCATCTTCTTCCTCCGCCACTTCGGTTGAATTTTCTGCTTCGAGGCCGTGAAGGATTTACGGCGATTGCAGGAAAAAGGCGGCTATCCGCCAGTGATTCTCGTCTTCCGCGATTCCGTCGATCGCGGCCAGCGATTCTTCGCCAAAGAGTGGCCCCAGGCGCGCGCCGTAGCGGACCTCACCGGCGATTGGTGGAAGACCTTCTCCGTGAAACCAGTGGGATCCATCTGGACTCTCTTCGGCCCAACCATGCTATTTGCCGCGGCGCGATCTCTTTTTCGAGGCAACTTTATCGGCATGCCTGGCGCGGCTCCACTCGCTGAACCCGGTGCGTTTTTGCTCGGTGAAAATGGTGAAATCCTCAAGCAACACGTCTTCGACCATATCGGTGATCATCCTGATTTTGCGGCCTTCGCAAAGTCGAAGTAACTAACCGGATTACACTGTGAGTTGGCCAACTTGAAGCAGACAAGCCACCAACATGTGCTCGCCATCCTGCAGGCAGCGCTGGAGGCGGCAGATCCAGCAAAGGCAGTTCGCAGACACCTCACCATCACAGACAGTGGCTCGCTGCAAGCGGGCGCGACTTTCGACTTTCCGCTCGACAGTTTCAAACGCATCTTCGTCGTCGGTGCAGGCAAAGCAACCGCGCGAATGGCGACCGCCGTCGAAGTGATCCTGGGTGATCGAATTGCTGCAGGACTCATCAATGTCAAATACGGCCACGGATCCGGCAAGCTACAACGAATCGAAGTCAACGAGTGCGGGCACCCGGTTCCGGACGAGGCTGGCCGCAATGGCGCACAGCGCATCGCCGCCATTGCGCAAGAGGCCCTCAAAGACGATCTCGTTCTCTGCCTGATCTCAGGTGGTGCGTCCGCGTTACTGCCTCTTCCCGCAGGTGGCATGACCCTTGCCGAAAAACAGAACATCACGCAAAAGCTGCTCGCCTGCGGTGCCGACATTCATGAAATGAACATCGTGCGCAAGCACTTCTCGGCAATCAAAGGCGGCCAGCTTGCGCGCATGGCTTATCCGGCCGCGGTGCTGACGTTGATCCTGTCGGATGTCATCGGCGACGATATCGGTACGATCGGTTCCGGACTCACCGCCCCCGATGCGTCCACCACCGCCGACGCTCTTGCTGTACTGAAGAAGTACGGAATCGAAGCCGGACACGAGCCCGTGGAAACGCCCAAGCCCGGCGATGCTCTTTTCCGGCGAGTGCGCAATGTTCTCGTCGGAAGCAATCGTCTCGCGATCGAAGCCGCCGGCGAAAAAGCCACGGAACTCGGATACAACACCCTGGTGCTTTCCTCGTTGATTGAAGGCGAAACCCGCGATGTCGCCCGCGTTCACGGTGCAATCGCCCGCGAAATCGTTGCCACCGGACAGCCCGTCAAGATCCCGGCCTGCGTGATCTCAGGCGGCGAGACCACGGTGACGATTCGCGGCAACGGCTTGGGTGGACGCAATCAGGAATTCGCACTCGCGGCCGCTATCGATATCGATGGCTATCCGCAGATCACCATTGCCAGTGCGGGTACCGATGGCACCGATGGACCCACGGACGCCGCCGGAGCGATCGCCGATGGCATGACGCTCAAACGCGCCCTGCGCGAGGGAATGCAAGCCTCAGACTATCTCGCACGAAACGATTCCTATCACTTCTTCGAGGCACTCCACGATCTGATCCTCACCGGACCCACGGGAACCAATGTGATGGATCTGCGACTCATTCTGGTGCGCTGACGGCGCTCCATTCGATACCCTATGCAAAGCCTCATGCGTTTACTCTCGATCCTCTCGATGTTCTGCGCCGTCTCGCTTGCAGCCGCCGACCTCACAATCGACCACATCATGAAAGGGCCTGGACTCACCGGCTACGAGCCCCTCGCCGTCCGCTGGTCGCCCGATAGCCAGCGCATTTTCTTTCAATGGAAGCAGTGGAACGATCCTCAGAACCAACCGCTCGATACTTATGTCGTGAATCGCGATGGTAGCGGCCTGCGCAAGCTGAGTGAAGAGGAAGCCAAAGACGCAGCGCCAGCCAACGGCAATCGTTCGCTGGACAGGAAATGGACGGTCTTCGCCACCGCGGGCGACATCCAGTTGTACGACCACGCGACGGGCAAGAGCCGCCGCATCACGTACACAACGGATATCGAAAGCAATCCGCGGTTCACCCACGACAGCAAACGCATCGCGTTTACCCGCGCCAATAACTTGTATCTGATGTCCGTCGACTCGCCCTCGATCGTGCAACTCACCGATATCCGGCCCGCCGGTTCGCCGCCCGCGGATCCCAAGAAGGGCACCGATAGCCAGGAGTTTCTCAAGAAAGAAGAGCTCGCTCTGCTCGAAACTGTGCGCGATCGAGTGAAGCGTAAAGAAGAAGACGAGGCCCGGCGCAAGAATGAGAATCCGCGCAAACCCCATATTTTACAGGCGCGCCAGACAATCGCCGCGCTGCACCTGTCGCCGGATGAAAAATACGCGATGGCTCTCATCACCGAGCCGCCCGCCGACGCCAAGACCGCCATCGTTCCCAACTTCATCACCGAATCGGCTTATACAGAAGATCTCCAAACCCGCAACAAAGTCGGCGATCTACAGATGAAGGCCAGACTCGCGCGCATCGAAGTCGCGACGGGCGAACTGAAGTTTATCGAGCACGAGCTGAAGACCGACGACAAGAAAGATCGCGATGTGCAGTTCACCGGTCTCCCCGTTTGGTCCAAGGACGGATTGCTCGCCGCGTTCCAGTTGCGTTCCACCGACAACAAGGATCGTTGGATCTTCGCCCTCGATCCTAACACCGCGAAAGGCAAGCAACTGTTCCATGAACACGACGATGCCTGGATCAACTTCGGCGTCAACGCAGCCTTCGGTTTTGTGCAAAAAGAAGTCTACATTATTTCTGAGAAATCCGGATTCGCGCATCTCTATCGGATGCCGGCCGATGGATCCTCAGAGGCGAAAGCGTTGACCAGCGGCAAGTGGGAAGTGGCCGATGCCGACCTGTCCGAAGATGAGTCGGTTTTCTTCCTGACCACTTCAGAAGGCTCCCCGTATGAGCGCCACGTGTTCTCGATGCCATCGAGTGGAGGCGCGCGCACCCGGCTCACAACTTCGACGGGCAACCATCGCGCTATCCTATCGCCCGATGAAAAGTGGCTCGCCGTCAACTTTTCGTCCACAACGAAACCTGGTGAACTTTTTGTACAAAAAGCCGAGCCAGGAGCCTCCGTCAAGCAGTTGACCGACTCCCCTTCGCCCGAGTTCAAAGCCGCAAAGTGGCTCGACGTGCCGATCGTCGAATTCAAAGCCCGCGATGGCGCGACCGTTCCAGCCCGCTTCTACAAGCCTGTGAGCTTCAAAAAGGGTGGACCGGCCGTGATCTTCGTGCACGGTGCCGGATACTTGCAAAACGTCCACAAATGGTGGTCAAGCTACTCGCGCGAGTATATGTTCCATCACTTCCTCATGGAAAAGGGCTTCGCCGTGCTCGACATCGATTACCGCGGATCCGCCGGCTACGGGCGCGACTGGCGCACGGGCATCTATCGCTTCATGGGCGGCAAAGATCTGGACGATCAAGTCGATGGCGCGCAATGGCTGATCGTGAACCATGGCGTCGACGCCAAGAAGATCGGCATTTATGGCGGCAGCTATGGCGGCTTCATCACATTGATGGGGATGTTCACGCAGCCCGGTGTCTTCGCTGCGGGCGCGGCGTTGCGGCCTGTCACGGATTGGGCGCACTACAACCATCCCTATACGTCGAACATCCTGAACAATCCGCAGAAAGATGCTGAAGCGTACCGCCGATCCTCACCGATCTACCATGCCGCGGGACTCAAAGGCGCGCTGCTGATCTGCCATGGAATGGTGGATGTGAATGTCCATTTTCAGGACTCTGTCCGGCTCGCGCAAAAGCTGATCGAACTGCGCAAAGAAAATTGGGAGATGGCCGTGTATCCGGTTGAGGATCACGGCTTCGTGCAGCCGTCGAGTTGGGCCGACGAGTATAAGCGGATCTTCAAGTTGTTTGAGAAGAGTCTGCGCTAGGCGGGCGGCAACATCGACGCCACGGCAAGTTGTGCGCCTTCAAAGCCCACCGATTGCCGGGCAGTGAGAGTGACCACCTCTTGGTACTGGCCGTTAACGGCCTGACGGTGGACGAACAATTGCCGCCCGTGGAGGTCCAGCACCCAATATTCAGGAACGGACGAACTGGCATAGAGCGCTCGCTTCACCGTTGGATCGCCCCGCAATGTCGAATCCGCCACCTCAATCGCCAATGCCAATTCGCTGCCATTCGGATGCCGCTTTGCGAAACCACTGGGGTCTGCACTCGCCAAAATGGCTAGGTCAGGCTGCGGCTCATTGAATTCCTGGTCCACACCTTCCACCCGGATCGGCAACTGCGCTCGAATCCGATCGAAGCCCGCCGTTCCAATCAACATCTTCTGCACTGCACCGATGCTAAAGGCATGAGGAGGATTGTGGGCCATCTTTTCTATGATGTCTCCGTCAATGAGTTCGCAACGATGTCCCTCAAGGATGCCAGTGTCCATCATGCGATAGACATCGTCAACGGTGAACCGCTTGCGCTGCGAGGAGAGGTCCGCGAATGAAGTACTCCCCAATTGCGCTTCAATAGTAGAAACATGACTCGCCGAGATGCAGTACTCAAAACCGCAGCCTTAGCCGCTGCCACCGCAACAGCTGTACCGCAGTCATTGAATTGGATTTCCGCACGCGATCTCGCGACCAAACTGCGTAAGAAAGAGGTCTCCGCGAGAGAAGTCCTCGAAGCGCACTTGCAGCAGATCGAACGCGTCAATCCTAAGGTCAACGCGATCATCACCCTCGTTGTCGAAAAGGCCTTGCAACGCACCAAAGAACTCGACGAAGCCGCCGTAAAGGGCCGTTTTGCTGGCGTTTTGCACGGACTCCCGATCGCCCACAAAGACCTGGTCGAGACCAAGGGCATCCGAACTACCTTCGGATCGCCCATCTTCAAAGACAATATTCCGAACTTCAACGCGCTGCTCATCGACCGCATCCAAGGTGCCGGAGCGATCACCATCGGCAAGACCAATACACCCGAATTCGGCGCCGGATCTCAAACCTTCAACAAGGTGTTTGGCGCGACGCGCAACCCGCACGACCTCAGCAAAACCTGCGGAGGCAGCAGTGGTGGAGCCGCCGTATCGTTGGCCACCGGCATGCTCCCCATCGCAGACGGCAGCGATATGGGCGGATCGCTGCGCAATCCCGCGGCATTCAACGGCGTCGTCGGATTCCGAGTCTCACCGGGACGTGTGCCACAAGTGCCGTCGGGATCGGTATGGAGTCCGCTGAGTGTGCTCGGTCCCATGGGCCGCAGTGTTGCCGATGTAGCGTTGCTGCTGAGCGCCATCGCTGGTCCGGATCCGCGTTATGCGTTGTCGATTCAGGAATCCGGCGAGCAGTTCCTGAAGCCTCTCGATCGCAAGTTCAAAGGTGTCCGAGTGGCGTGGTGTGGCGCGATCCCTGGCATGATCTTCGATCCACGTGTTCGGCAGGCGGTCAATAACCAACGCAAAACCATCGAAGCCCTGGGATGCGTCGTCGAAGACGCGACCCCTGATTTTACAGGCGCGGATGAGTCGTTCCGAGTGATGCGCGCTCTGAGCTTCCTGCAGTCGCATGCTGCAAAACTCAAGCAGCATCGCGATTTGCTGAAGCCCACAGTCATCGAAGAAATTGAGCGCGGAGCCAAGCTAACAGCCGCAGAAATCGCGAACGCCGAGATCGCTCGGTCGGCCCTCTGCGCACGCGTCGGCCAGTTCTTGTCCAAGTACGAGTACTTCATCCTGCCCACTGTGCAGGTGCTGCCGTTCGACATCGAGCAAGAGTACAGCAAAGAAATCGACGGACAGCGAATGCGGACGTACATCGATTGGATGCGGTCGTGCTATTTCATCACGATGACCGGCCTGCCCGCGATCAGCGTGCCTTGTGAACAAACCATTGGGATGCAGATTGTCGGGCGTCCGCAGGCGGACTTCGCCGTGCTGCAGTTGGCGCATGCCTTCGAGGCGGCCAGAGGTCCGTTGGCGCATCCCAAAGTTTAGTGGACGTCGAATTCAGCAAAAACGCTACGAATATCCGTAGCGTTTTATTTGTCGCTCATTCTTCCGTGTGTCGCTACCATCCTGGCGGGCGGAATCACGAGGCAAACACTTAGGAATCGGCACCTATGGCGACGCTGGAACATCAACGACTCACCGATGGAACAGCAACGGAACGTCAAAGAGTCTGTGTGGGACAGTGATCGGCGGATGCCGCGAACTGCGCATGTCAAACCAGCGAGCTTCGACGGGTGTGGAGCGAACTTGAGCCCTGGAATCCGCCCCGGTAGCGGCACAATCGCTGAATCGATGATCGGAGAAATTGGCTGGGCGCTTCTGTCCTTAGTCGGAGCCTTCGGGCTCGCCGGCATCGCTCTGAATCGGGACGAGCATATCGACAGCATGTGGTTGGTCATGGCCTCAGTCGGCATCTATCTCACTGCCTACTGCTTCTACGCCAAGTTCATCGAAGCAAAAGTCATGTCTCTCGACGACCGGTGCGCAACACCCGCCGACGGACGCGATGCCCTCGACTGCCAACTCCGCCTCCTCGAACACGCGGAAGCCGAGATCGCTCTCATCATCGCCAAACTCGCCGCACTCGCCCATGAGGATGAACAAGTCAAACTCCTCATGACTCACCGGCGTCGACTTCCCCATCGCGCAAGCTATTCTCGCCGCCTTCGGCGATATTTCCCGCTTCGATTCCCCGAATAAAGCCGCCACTTATTTTGGACTCGTCCCCTCCACCCATCGATCCGGCGGCCAGTGCAATTACGGACGTACGCTGGTTGCTCGTCCAGCCGCTCAGTATCTCGACGGACATCCTAAACCTCTCGGCGATTTCTTCCGAAAAATCTAGACAAAAGACAAACAGAAATATCGCCGTTGTCGCCTGCGCCAGGAAACTAGCCGTAATGACCTGGTATATGCTCACGAATAACGAGCCTTTCCGCTACGCTAAGCCCGTCACCGTCCGCCTCAAACTCGGATGTCTCCGCATCCTTGCCACCGACAAGAAACGCACTGGCGGTATTCCCAAAGGAGCCAAGCGCCCGGTCGCCTATGGCTCTGGCGTTGGCACACGCGCCATTCCAGGGCTCGATCGAATCTACGAACGCGAAGGACTCCCGCCGATCGCGGCGATCGTCCGGTGAAGTGGAAGGGCTCAATGGCACAGGGACCGCCGAGCATGCCGCAGCAGTCCGGGTCTCCAAGCGCGCGCACCGCGAAAGGCTTCGCCGCCCAACGAGAAGAGGGCTCACGCTCAGGCCGAATCCGCCTAGCGCTACACTACGCGCGCTGGACTGCGGGTCCGGTAGAGAGCCGGGCGGAAGGGCCGGCCCTCACCACCACCGGTCCTTGCCTTCTCGATTACGCTGCGCAAAAGGCGAAACACCTCTTCTGAACTCCCTGCTTCGTGTTCCAAAGAACGTTGCCCGCTCCGCAGTCAATGAGATTTTTCCGAATCTGGCAACTTTTCAGTTGACACAAGCATAGATAGCAATACGAATGCTGCCGCAAATGGTTGGAAAGAAAGGCCACTACATGGCACAGGGAACGTGGGATCTGCTTGATGGGTATGGGAAGGGTTCTGCCACCGAGAACATTCGGATGGTTGCGGGGGCATGATTTGAACATGCGACCTTTGGGTTATGAGCCCAACGAGCTACCAGGCTGCTCCACCCCGCCCATGTATAATAGCGAACCAGATGCGGTTCGGCAATAGTTTCAAACAAACTTTCTGTCGGGGAAAGCAAAAAAACTCACCCAAGCGCATCCTACACCATCGCGGCGCACCCCACCCCTGGCGATAGAACGTCCCTGCCGTGAGCACACCAGGCAGATTCGTCCCGCCCCTGCGCCACCCCTTCCACCAGGTGTCATCCACATTCGGATCCGCGTACGCCCGGCTGACATGCTCCAGCGGAATCTCCAAGTGGCTCCGCATCGACCACATCCGATCCCACCCCTCAACGCGAATACTCAACTTTCGGTCAGAGACACCGACCATTGCCATGCTCTAGAAAGTAACACTCGTCCCACACGTTCCGAGTTGGACTAATTCTCATGCCTGCCGGAACCGACACCCGCGACCAATCGCTCAGAGGGACCTATTGAGATCTTTCTCGCCACCTTGGCCGTAGCGTTGCTGCGAGCTATCTAGTTAAAGCATTTCTGTAAGGATGCGTCCTTGCATGTCCGGTGCCTTGACGCCGAGAATTTCGGCAGCCGTGGCCGCCATGTCGATGTGGGACACTGGGCGTTCCACCTCACCTTTGCGGATACCTTTGCCGAGGGCGAGCATCCACATGTTGCGGCAACTCGCATCGCCGCTACGATGGTTGAGAAATCCGTTGGCGGTGTTCATGTCTCCGTCGCGTCCCAATTCCGGCAGCACGAGCATGGTGGTTTTGTCTTTATAGGCGGGCAGTTTTTGGATCTCCTCCCACAAGCTTGCCGTGAGGCGGTCGGTGCGGGTGATCGCGCTCAGATAGAGCGAATACGAACCCCAATGCGCGACATCCATATCCCAGAAGTTCACCAGCAGCAGGCGCGGTGCGAACTCACGCATGACTTCGCGTGCCATGAAGTAGGTCAACTCATCGCCTGAAGAAGGTGCTTCGGGTCCCTCGATGTATTCCACCAGCGACCGCAATAGTGTGCTTTTTACGGTGGCGTCGAGTTCGCGGCCGGCTTTGAAGATCGTCCAGCCCAAGCCTTCGTAGCTTTCGTTGACGAGGGTTTCGAGCTGCTTCAAAACGGTCTGGCGATCGGCCACACCGCCGCCGCCGCGCTTCTTGGCGACGGTATCGACGGCTTCCAAAAGCAACTGCTTGGGAAGCACGACATTGGCACCAAAGGCGGGACCCAAATCGCGGTGAGAGCTTGACCCGATCATGGAAAAACTCTTGTTGGTGCAGATGGCCCAGGCATCGGTTGGCGCGGCTTTGGTTTGTTTACGATAATGCTCGAAAATAGTCGCCGAGGAAGGGCGTTCGAAGCCGAAATCGTCGACGCGCTGCCAGTTGCCGGTGAGGATGCTGGCACTGGAATTGTAGTGGGATAGTACGCCGGAATTGGCGCACTGTTTGAAAAACATGCCGGTGGAACGAAGCTCGGCGAGGCGGGGAATGTTTCGAACACCGTCGGGAGAGAATGTTTCGGAGTAGCGAACCCCGCCTCCGAAGGTCACGATGATCACTTTGTGGCGGTTGTCAGTCAAATGGCGTTTGTCGCTGGCGGGTCCGGCGAGTAGCCAGCGAGGCAGGGCGCGGTCGGCGATCGCCAAGCCAGCCATGCGAAGAAATCCGCGTTTGGACGGTGCCCATTGCATCTACTTACTCTATCGTGGTTTCGGATACTCGACCGTGGTCCAGAATCTTCAGAGGTTCCGGGGCTGTCGAGAGTGTGACCGTGGAGGCCGCAGGGAGGCACCGGATACCCCAGTCGTTGCGGGCTATCAAGCCGCCATACTGCGATTGAACAAGCGAGCGTGGGTGAGATCGAAACGGTCGACGGGAGATCTCGTCGTAAGAGTGGTTGATTGGGATTCTGTAATGGTCGGGGCGAGAGGATTCGAACCTCCGACCTCCTGGTCCCGAACCAGGCGCTCTACCAGGCTGAGCCACGCCCCGACTCCAACACTGCCCTCACAGGATAGCATACTCGGGTGCACCATCCTCTTTCATGCCTTTTCTATTTTGACCGATAAGAATCATAACTGTATCTTGGCGCGATACTCCCGTCCTCCCATAGTCGGTTTACAATCATGCTTTTCGCAACGGCGTCCGCAGTGTTCGCGGCAGATGTGGCCAGTGCTGTCAGCCGATTGGATGAGATCGCCAACGCAGCGCGATGGATCAGTTTTCCTTCCGGGCCCAGGCTTGATTGGACCTCCCACTGCCACTTCGTCGATTGGGATGGGCATCGCACAGAGGGGTGGCGTTGGTGTGTCGGCTGTGGGTGCCCTGAGCGGTTGTTTTTCGAAACGTAACCGCATGCGAGGAACAAGTCAAGTCATTGGCGCGCGCAAAAGAGGCGGCTGAGACTACCTCTCGCGCAAAAGACCGATTTTCTCGCACTGTGTCGCACAAGATTCGGACTCAGATCACTGGTGAACGCTATCCTGGATCTTTCGCGAGTCGAATCCGGCCGATTGCAGCTCTAAAAACGTTCCGCTCCGTCCGCCAGAATTATGGATCGAATCGGCAGGTTGGACATCGAAGAATGCCCGGCGGATGAGATTGTTCCGGCAAATGCCGGGCGGCCGCGGCAGGTCATCTCGAATCGAATCGAATCGAATCACCGACGCATTCAAGTTTACCTCCTCAAGGATCGGTTGCTCTCAAAGTGCGGCTCGTTGGGGGCGGAGACCGTTCGCGGCGGATCATTGAACCAGGTTGAAAAGCGATCCGTCGTCGCTTGAGAGGATGTCGGAAAGTGTGAAGCAGGCGAAGGCATTGGCTGGATTGCGGGTTCTCTCGTAGCCCATCGACTTTCACGATCTTGTTACTGTGTTGGAACGCGGGACGTGCGCCGAGTTGTCTCGCTCGACTTGAGCAAAAGGGGGATCTGCCGGTGCGCAACCGTATGTTCCGTATGCGCGGCGGCGGCGGCTGGCTGCTTCTTCTGGCGGAACTTCTCTATCTTCCCGTAGGCTTCCGTTCCTGGAACAACGGCTGGACCGATCCCTCCATCTTCCTCGGTCTATTCGCCGCGCAATTTTTCATCGTGTGGCACGCGTCCCGCCTTGCGGCCCTGCGCCCACGGATCCTGATCGCCGGAGCGGTACTTTTCCGTCTCACACTGCTCCCCGCAGGTTTTGCCGATGGCGAATGGCAGCGCTTTCAGCTTTACGATTCCGATATCTGGCGCTATCTTTGGGATGGCCACGTACTCGCCTCCGGTATCAATCCCTACCGATACGCCCCACGAGATCCCTCGTTGGATGCGCTCGCCGTCACCGGTTACTGGATCGACGTCCGCGAAAACATCAACTACGGCTATATCCCAACCATTTATCCGCCAGCCGCCCAGGCGGTCTTTGCGCTGGCCTTTCCTTTTGGCGTATTGGGAATCAAGATCGCCGCCGTGTTCTTCGACCTCGTGGCGTTGTGGTTTCTAATTCTCACGTTGCGCCTTCTCAAGCGCCCGATGAGCGACGCGCTCTGGTATGCCTGGAATCCACTCGTGATCAAGGTGTTTGCCGGCAGCGGGCACATCGATTCGCTCGCCGTGGCGGGAATCGCGGGCATGTTCTATGCCATCGCCTCAGGTTCGAAACGGGGATCGACAGCGGCGTATTTGACGGCGGTTTTGAGCAAATGGAGTCCTTTGGTTTTGTTGCCGGTGCTGCTGTGGCGCGTGCGTAGGATTCACCCGGCTGCCCTTTTGTTGTTGCTGCCCGTGGCCGCGATTCCCCATCTGTTTGACGGGGCGTCTACGTTCGCGCAGTTCTGGCAGTTCAACGGCGTGCCCTATGAGGTGCTTCTGGAAGTCTTCCGATACCCGATGCTCGCGAAGCTGGTCGCCGCTGCAATCGTCCTGGCGACGGTGGCGATTCCGGTTGCGGGCAATGAGGGGGATCTGGAATGGCTGGCGCGACGAACAGGTTACACGCTCGGGGCCTTGGTTGTGCTTTCTCCTGCGGTGATGCCTTGGTATGTGACTTGGCTATTGCCGTCGGCAATCCTGGGTCGAGACCAGCGCTGGATTGCGTTTTCCGGCCTTGTGTTCGTTGCCTTTCTGGTGATGGTGGACGGGCAGGAGCGTTGGTGGGTGACCGGGGCAGAGTACGGAGCCCTGTTGTGCATTTTGAGTTGGACGAAAGAGGTGAAAAGTGAAGAATATTCTATTGTTGACCGCGATCCGGGTGGGGCGGGTTAGGATGAGTTTGTTCTTTCTGGCGGCGCTGCCGCTGTTGTCGCTGGCTCAGGGGAGCGGATCCATCGCCACGCCGCCCTCGGTGAGCGGATCGGACGGGGCACCGTTCCGGGTGACCAAGGGAGTGATGGGCGTCGTGCAGTCGATCGATGAGAAATCGATTGCGATTGTGGATGCGAAGACGCGCAAAGTGGTCGAGTTGGTGCTTGTCCCCGGAAAAATGAGGGTCAGCGGCGCAGGAACGAAGAAGGTTGCGGATGTGGCGAAGGGGGCAACGGTACGCATCAACTATGCCGTTGACGACAGGCGGGTACTCGATATTCGCGTGATCGCCACCGGTGACAGGTAATGCAGAGGATTTCTATTGGCCTCTTGTTGGCGGCTTCGCTCGCGCACGGCGCTTCGCCGTATCTGCCGGAATCCGGTAAGCTGCAGATCAACTTGAGCTACGCGCACGACCGATATAGTAAGTTCAAGGCGGGACCCTCGAGGAGTGCCGCGCTCCCGGGGACCCTCACGCAGCATTCGTTTTTTCCCAGTCTGAGCTACGGACTCACCAACCGCGTCGCGCTGGATTTCGATACGTCGTACACGCGCGCCTCGCTGCCCGGCATCACGCTCAACGCGATCGTCAATACTTCCTATGGATTGCGTTTCCAGGCGTACCGTGGAGAGAAGGTGACGCTGAGCGTTCGGGCTGCCGGTATGCGGTCTGAACTTTATCCGATCGACCTCGATCCGGTACCCACGGGCGGCGTGAGCGTCAACGGTTTTCACGGCAGCGCGCAATTGGGGATTGTGCTTCCAAAGCGCGGCTTCGTGCTGTTGGATGGCGGCTATGTGGCCTATCGGAAGCCTGTGCCGAACCGGTTTGTCAGTAGCGCGTTCATCGGCCAGAACCAGGGCCGGTGGACCTATTTCGTTGGGTATCAGGACAATCGCGCGTTCCGCGGGATCGATATCGAGGGATTGTCGACGGCGCGAGTACGTTTTGCCGAATACAAGCGGGTGATCGGGAGTTTCAGCGCCGGTGGCGGCTATACGAGTTCCAGGGGAATGTACATGGGAGCGAACGTGAGCCGATGGCTGACGGCCCGCAACGCGCCTGAATCCACTGGCGTGGTGATTACTTTAGGGTTCCAGGTTCCGCTCAAGCGGTAGCGGGGGGAACCTGCACATATACCCTTTCAGGGCTACCTAGGCGGCGGATTCCTGCTTACTCGCCAATACTGCCCTGCGAGTTTTCTGCGCGTTAAGATACTCGGATAGCTTCAACGGCAACCGAGCACCCTTCTCCATATAGCGTTGATTCGCCTTCTGATAACGACGCAACGTCTCGCGCCTGTTCGAATCGCGCAAGTTGCACATTTCGATATCCAGCAGGACGTCGATTTCCCACGGGCGAAATGTGTTTCGGTTGACGCTGCCGCGAAGCAACTCGCCAACCAGCCGATTGAACTGCGCCAGCACAGTATCACTGTCCGGAAAAGAATCCAACATACTTAAAGTTGTTATCGTCCGGTGTCCGCGAAAACTTGAGGATCCGACCTAAAACCAATCAGATCCGCGATCAGCTTCGACCGCCAAATACGCGGGAACCCCGGATGAGGGCGACACTAGGTCCGCAGATGGGGGGATCTTAGGAAGTTTGACGGACGGATACAGGCCTTTCGTACTACCTTAAAAAAACTTAAGCAGAGGTAAGGTCTGGTGTGCGTCTTTGGCCAATGTCTCTAAGTAATAGATAACAAACATTTTGATAGACACCGATCAATTCTGCAGGGAGAGCTTCACCAGCAAGTGACCTAGCTCTCCCTCGGAATACCACTAGCAATCGAGAAAGGTTTGTGGTCTAATCGTCTAGGTAGGGATGCCTAATTCGTAGTAGGTACCCGACATATACTGTAGGAGGATAAGAACTTGATTTTGAAATCACTGCTAGCAGCCGCGTTGCTAGCCTCGTCAGCTTTTGGTATCACCATCAGCACAGGCAACACAGTCGGCCCAAATGTCCCTTGGATGGTCAATAGCAACCCGGTCGCGCTCTTGGGTGTGCTCGCGACGCCAATCTGGATTGGCAACTTCGGAGACGGTCGCTGGGTCGGCACAACCGTGAACGATGGCAACCCGGCGATCGGTATCGCTCCCGGTACCTATGTCTTCAGTTTGAACTTGTCGACTTGGGTCGGCGGCTCCGGATCTGGTACCTTCGATCTCCAGTACGCCGCTGATAATTCAGTGATCTGGACGATCTCGAACGGCTCCCTCGGTGGAACCACCCAGTGCGATGCGGGCGCAACCCCGCTCAGCGACTGCTTCCAGGCCACCGCCGGCGCACCCCGCATGTTGAACGGCACCTTCGGTGTAGGGTCGGTTCTCACCGCGACCGTCGTCAACGGCAGTGCGACTGCGAACCCGATGGGCTTGCTCGTCGTCGGAACCGCCAGCGATGTGCCGGAACCCTCGACCTACGCGATGTTGACCCTCGGTGGCGCGGCGATCGCTTTCGCCCGTCTTCGCCGTAAGTAAGCTTTCGCAATCGGTAGTAAGAAAAGGGTCCGCTTTGCGGGCCCTTTTCCCGTTGTGTAAGCCTTACTTTCCGACCATCTGATAGATTGTTTTTTGTGGCAGGTTCGTCGGATCGACGCCCGAATCCCCGCCGCTACGAACGATCGCCCTTAGCAGATCCCTTATCCTGATGTGACCCAGTCTTCCCAGTCGTCGCTTGAAATCCAAATACACTGAGATTCCGTGGCCTGACGCGTGATAGAGAACTTCCTTCTCAAGCCGCTTGACTTGCCTGTTGACGTCCTCGACTTCGCCGTCGGTGAAATGAAGGCTTTCTGCATTCCGCTTCAGCAGAAAGAGCAGATTGAGATGATCCCAGCAGTGGCGAAGCGCATGCCGGGGATTGCTCATATTGCTATTGTGGATCCGTCTCTTCGCGATGGGTGTGGGGAAGTATCCAACGTTGCCCATTCGCGAAAGTGTACTAAAGAAAACAACATCGTCACTGCCTCCCGCCCTCCGGTCGAAACCACCTATGGCAAGTGCGGTATTGCGCCTGAACATGTTGGCGCACGTCGGAATAAAGCTGCCCTGGATGAGATAAGACATCAGCCCTTCTGTGAGGATGCGAAGACCATCCGCCGATTCGGTATAGGCAATCGCTTCGATGAGCTTGCCCGCAAAGAAGCTTGCATTGAACGGTGCACCGGAACCATCGGCGAATTCCATCGCGTCGCCGAAGACCAGTTCCAAATCCGGATTCCGCTGCAAAGCCTCTTCGCAACGCCGCAGATGGCAGGGCAGCATCGTATCGTCGTGATCGAGAATCGCAATCAGGTCGGTATTGGCATGCTGGATTCCCGTTGTCCGGCTACCTGCGGGACCGGGTGTGGGGAACCCGGCGTGGGAAAGCTCATTTCTTAGGAACCGACAGTCAAACGGCTGATTCGAAGCCCACCTGTCGAAAATCTGGCGCGTGCCGTCTCGCGAGCCGTCGTCGACGACAATTGCCGTATCGGGCTGACGTTCCTGCTTGGAGATGCTGCCGAGAGCATCCTCGAGTACAGCGGCAGAGTTGAATGTGGTGACGATCACAGCGACTGACATTGGTGTCTCAGCCTATAGTATCGGAGTGGTAGAGCAATCTGGTAAAGTTCCATTAGAGATGCATCGAATGTGGAAAAAATCCGCAATCCTGATTGGACTGAGTCTATGTTGTGTCGCTCAACCTACCGGAGTGCTGGCAATTCTGAAGAAGAACTGTTATGCCTGCCACGGCCAGGCGATGCAACAGAGCGGACTGAGGTTGGACGATGGGCGACTGGCGTTGCAGGGAGGTTATTCCGGCGCAGCGATTGTGCCGGGAAAGAGCGATGAAAGTCCGCTGCTGCACCGCATTCGAGGCGACAAAGGTGTTCCGGCGATGCCTCCAGGTGGCCGCAAGCTGAGCGCGGAGGATGTGGCTGCCGTTGCCAAGTGGATCGACGAGGGTGCCGACTTCGCATCCGCCGCTGTCACTCTGGCGAAGCCTGTGGCGCGTTCGCAGCACTGGGCGTTTCAGTCGGTGCGCAAGCCGGATCTTCCCGCTATCGCTGGGCATACGGAAATCGACCGGTTCATCCTGGCGCGTCTTGCGAAAGAAGGTGTTCAGGCTTCGCTGGGAGCCGAACGGCCGGTTCTCCTGCGGAGGCTGAGCCTTGACCTCACCGGACTTCCGCCCACGGCTGACGAGATGGCTGCATTTTTATCCGACAAGCGCGTCGATGCGTTCGAACGCCAAGTAGACCGGCTGCTTGCCTCGCCGCACTTCGGAGAAAAGTGGGCCCGCCACTGGCTCGATCAAGCCCGTTATGCCGATTCCGACGGTTATGAGAAGGATTGGATCCGGCCTTACGCCTGGCGTTGGCGCAACTGGGTGATCGACGCCATCAACAACGACATGCCGTTCGACCGGTTCACGATTGAGCAGATCGCGGGCGATCTACTTCCAAAGGCTTCTGTGGATCAGCACGTTGCCACCGGCTTTCACCGGAATACGCTCACCAATCGCGAAGGAGGCATCGACGACAAGCAGTTCCAGTTTGAGGCGACGCTCGATCGGGCGAGCACCGTAAGCAGTGTGTGGCTCGGACTCACCGCCGGATGCGCGCAATGCCACGATCACAAATACGATCCGGTTTCGCAAAAAGACTTTTATGGGCTCTTCGCCTTTTTCGATAATGCCGAGGAAATCAATATCGATGCGCCGCTGCCGGGGGAGGTGGGACCGTGGCTGCGCACCAACGCCGAATACCGGGCCAAGCGCGCGGAACTGCTTGCGCAGTATCGGGTGAGCGCCTTGCAAACGGCCTGGGAAAAGGACATTCTGTACACGATCGCGCATCCGGGCGAGCGCACGGATTGGGATCTGGCGTGGGATTGCGTCAACAAGCTCACCGAAAATGGCAATGGCGGGAAGATTGTGCAGATACCCGTTGAGCGGCGCACCCTGCGCGAGACCGATATCCTGACGGATCACTTTGTGGGCAACTACCATTTTGCAGTGGGAAATCCGAAATGGAAGGCGCTGAAACTCGATGAGTTGCAAAAGAAGCTGCGAGAACTGAAGGTCGAGTATCCGCAGTTAACGCAGGCCATGGTGCTGACGGAAACGGGCAAGCCGAAGCCGTCCTATCTGAGAGTGCGCGGCGATTACAAGTCGAACGGCATTGCGGTCGAACCGACGACGCCTGCGGTTCTACCCGGATTGAAGGCGGGCGGATCGCGAGCAACGCGGCAGGATCTGGCCAATTGGTTAGTACGCCGGGACAATCCGCTCACGGCGCGAGTTGCGGTGAATCGTATCTGGCAGGAACTGTTCGGCGCGGGGCTGGTGCGTACGCCCGATGACTTTGGGGTTCGCAGCGATGCGCCCGTCTATCCGGATGTCCTCGATTGGCTTTCAGCCGAGTTCATGGACAACGGCTGGAGCCGCAAGGCATTGATCCGCACGATTGTGGTTTCTGCGGCTTATCGGCAAAGTTCGGCGGCGCGTCCTGACCTGCAGGAACGCGACCCGAACAATACACTGCTTGCGCGCCAGACGCGCTTGCGGTTGAGCGGCGAATCCATTCGCGATTCGGCGCTGCAGGTGAGCGGCTTGCTGACGCGCCAGATCGGCGGACCGAGCGTGAATCCGCCGATCCCGCAAGGTGTGATGGAAATGAGCTATGGTTCACGCGGGTGGGGGCTGGCGTGGAACGAATCGAAAGGTGCGGATCGCTATCGCAGGGGGGTGTACATTCAGTTTTTGCGAACGACGCCGTATCCGCTGTTGGTGAACTTCGATGTTCCCAAAGCGACGGTGGCGGCTTGCAGGCGTGATCGTTCGAATACGCCATTGCAGGCGTTGAATCTACTCAACGATCCGGTGTTTCTGGAGGCGGCGCAGGCCTTCGCGGTGCGTATATTGACGTCGCCGGAAACCAGTGTGGCGGGCCGTTTGGATTCCGCGTATCGGGAAGCTCTTGGCCGCGCGCCCAGCGCCTCGGAAATGCTTCGACTGCAGGCTTACCTGGAGAAACAGGAGAAATTGCTTGAACTCGACGAGAAGGCGGTGGCGCAACTGGCTCCGGTCGCGCTGCCGGGCATTGAACGGCGGCATACTGCGGCTTGGACAGCGCTCGCGAGCGTGCTGCTCAATCTCGATGAGTTCATTACTCGCGAGTAGTCGGCCTGAGTAGCTTTAGTTTCCGCCTGCGATATCGACGAGATTCCGAAGGCTGGAAATGAAAGCCCGAGCGATGTCCTTGGTATGCGGACCTTCGGCGATCCCGTCCAGCCGTCGCAGTTGATCGACATAAGCCGTGGTTCCGCGCAACGACGCATGGTAAAGCAGATCTCGCGTGATGTGTGCGATCTGGCCGCCGATCAGACGTTGTTCCTCTTGGGTCAGGCGGTGGCGCTCGGATCCATCCAGCATGAGCCGCAGGGCCGCCAAGTGGTCTCGGCAACGTTCCATCGCATAACGGGAATGGCTCAGATTGTCGGCATGGATGCGCCGCCGCGCAATCGCTTGCGGATAGTATCCGACGCTGCCCAATCGCGAAAGGGACAGAAAGAACAGCAGATCGTCGCAGGCCCCTGCCTTTTGCTCGAAACCGCCAAGATGGATGGCAGTTTGGCGTCTCCAGAGGTTGGAAGCCGTGGGAATGTAGCTGCCGGTGATGACAGAGTGCAGCATCGGTTCCGCGAGAATACGAAGCCCGTCCGCACCGGGTGAATGGTAACCAACCGACTCGATGGACTTTCCCTGGAACAGGCTTCTATCCGGAGAATCCGCAGTAAATTCCGTGGCGTCGCCAAACACCAGTTCCAATTCAGGATGCCGCAAGAGCGCCTGCTCTGTGAGCCGCAGATGATTGGGCAACATCGAATCGTCATGATCGAGCAGCGCCAAAAAATCACTGGAAGCACTCATCAGCCCTGTCGTCCGGCTACCGGCCGGCCCACGGGAGGCGGACGGATGGCGCGGCAGGCGATTCAGCAGAACTTTCACGGGAAAGGATTGCCGGGATGCCCATCGCTCGACGATCGCGAGCGTGTCGTCCTCCGATCCGTCGTCGACGACAATCACTTCATCGGGACGCCGCTGCTGTGCGGCAATGCTTTCCAAGCCGTCGGAAACGAGTTCCGCGGAATTGTAGGTAACGAGTAGTACGGCGATCGACATGGCTGAAGGTCTGTGGGGGAGATCGGCGTATTGGTAGACTCGCTATAGAGAGTGAGTGTTTTTCATGAGCGACTTGTTAAGGACCCTGCACCGGCGAGATTTTCTGCGAAATACACTCACGGGGATTGGTACGTTGGCCCTCTCCGATCTACTCGGCGCAGCCTCCACCGACCCGCTCGCACCTCGCCCGCCTCACTACGCGCCCAAAGCGAAGAACGTCATCTTCCTGTTTCAGGAAGGCGCGCCTTCGCAGATGGATCTGTTCGATCCCAAACCGGCGCTTGAGAAATGGCATGGCCAATCGCTGCCACCTTCGATGACGAAGGATATGAAGCTTGCCTTTATCAAGCCGACAGCCAAGATCCTGGCCTCGCCGCGCAAATTCGCGCAGTACGGCCAGAGCGGCACGGAATTCAGCGATCTGCTGCCTCACACGTCGAAGCACGCCGACGACATTTGCATGATCCGCTCCATGCATTCGGAGGCATTCAATCACCATCCGGGGCAGTTGCTGCTGTTTTCAGGACACCTGACCGGTGGACGCCCCTCAATGGGTGCCTGGACAACCTATGGCCTGGGATCGGAATCGCGCGACTTGCCAGCGTTTGTGGCGTTGGGTTCCGGCCCGGGCACGAGCGCGGGTTCGGATCTTTGGACCAACGGATTTCTGCCTTCGATGTACCAGGGCACGGTGTTGCGGTCATCGGGCGATCCGATCTTGTATCTGTCGAACCCCGCAGGATTCACGGCTGAGTCCCAACGCGCCCGCCTGGATGCATTGCGCGATCTGAATGCCGAGCATCAGATGAAGACCGGCGATGCGGAGATCGCCTCGCGCATCCATTCGTATGAATTGGCCTATCGGATGCAGACTGCGGGCCCTGAATTGGTGGATCTGAAGAAGGAATCCCCGGAAACGCTCGACATGTACGGCATCAACGAGAAGGAATCGAAGCAGTACGGGACGAATGTTTTGCTGGCGCGGCGTTTGGTGGAACGCGGTGTACGGTTTGTGTTGGTGATGCATTCCGGCTGGGATCATCATTCGGCGATTAACACCGGGCTGCCCAAATCGTGCGCGCAGACCGACAAGCCCACGGCGGCGCTGCTCACCGATCTGAAGCAGCGCGGATTGCTGAACGACACGCTGGTGGTGTGGGGCGGCGAGTTCGGCAGGACGCCGATGTCCGAAGTACGCAGGCCTGAGGATGTGGACAACGCGGGTCGCGATCATCATCCGAATGGGTACTCGATCTGGATGGCGGGCGGTGGCGTGAAGCCTGGGCAGACGATCGGACGGACTGACGAGCTCGGCTTGAATATTGTCGAGGATCGCATCGATGTCCATGATTTGCAGGCCACGATCCTGCACCTGCTGGGGCTGGATCATCTGAAGCTGACCTATCGACACATGGGCCGCGATTTCCGGTTGACGGATGTCCACGGCAATGTGGTGAAGAAGATTTGCGCCTAGATGCCGGGGCTGTCTCGTTCCTTTCTTGTTTTGTGGATTTCGCTGCTTGCCGCTCAGGCGCAACAGCCAACCGGTGTCATTCGAGGCACTGTGAAAGATCCGAGCGGCGCGGTGATTCCGCGGGCGAACATCCGGCTGACGGGCCGCTCCGCTCGCACCGGGCAAGCCAACGACGATGGCGCTTTTCGTTTTGACGCACTCACCCCGGGTGACTACACGATTCGCGCCTCGGCACCGCAGTTGCTGCTGGTGAAGCCTCAAAAAGTGACGCTGACGGCGGCCGCGCCGACTGTTGAGGTCACCCTGGAACTCGCGGTCCAACTCGTAAATCAAGAACTGAATGTCGAAGAGCGCCCGGAAAACGCCGTCACCACCGATGCCGCCAACAACGCGTCCGCCGTGGTGATTCGCGGCAAAGATCTGGATGCGCTCGCCGACAATCCCGAAGATCTTGCGGCCGATCTGCTGGCTCTTGCAGGACCTGCGGCAGGACCAAGCGGCGGGTCGATTTTTATAGATGGATTCAGTGGCGGCCAGTTGCCTTCGAAAGACGCGATCCGCGAGATTCGCATCAATCAGAATCCCTTCTCGCCCGAGTACGACAAGCTTGGCTTCGGTCGCATCGAGATCTTCACCAAGCCAGGATCCGACAAGTTTAAGGGCGCAGTCTATTACAACTTCGGTGACGATGCGCTGAACTCGCGAAATCCTTACGCGGCGCAAAAGGCACCCTTTCGCTTGTATGAGTACGGCGGCAGCGTGAGTGGTCCGCTGGGCAGGCGCGCGTCTTTCTTTGTGGATACACGGCGCGATTCCATCGATAACGGCGCGGTGATCAACGGCAGCATTGTGGATCCAGCAACGCTCTCGATCGTGACACCCTATACATCCACGCTGCGGATCCCGCAGCGGCGCGCCAGTGTCTCGCCGAGACTCGACTATCGGATCAACGGCAATCACACGTTCAGCGCCCGCTACACCTATTTGCAGCAGGACGTCGAGAACTCCGGCGTCGGCAGCTTCAATCTTCCTGAGCGCGGCGTACATTCGGAAAATACGAGTCACACGCTGCAACTCACCGAGACGGCCGTCATCGCGACGCGCGCTGTGAATGAGACGCGCTTTCAGTTCATCGATTTCAATGGATCGAATACTGCGAATACATCTGCGCCTGCAATTCAGGTGCTCGGCGCATTCAATGGCGGCGGCAGCACGCTCGGGCGTTCCGCCGATGGATCGAAATCGTTCGAGATTCAGAACAATACAACGGTGAGTTGGAAGTCCCATGCGTATCGCTTTGGAGTGCGTTTGCGCGGCGAGAGTCTGCAAAGCTATTCACCGGTGAACTTCAACGGTACGTTTACCTTCGGTGGCGGCGGCGGGCTCACATCCATCGAACGCTATCGCGGAACCCTACTTCGGCAGCCCGGATTCGGCCCGACACAGTTCACTCTGAGTGCCGGAGATCCTGCTTTGGCGCTCAAACAAATCGATGCCGGATTGTTTTATGGCGATGATTGGCGCGCTCGGCCCAATTTCACTGTGAGCTACGGCGTCCGCTACGAGCGACAGACCAATCTCGGCGATTCCACCAACTTCGCCCCGCGCATGGGGCTGGCCTGGGCGCCGGTGAAAAAGACTGTGCTGCGGGCTGGTTTCGGACTGTTCTACGATCGTTTCGGACTCAACAACACGCTCAACGCAAGGCGCTTTAACGGCGTCACGCAGCGGCAGTTTGTGATTGCGGATCCAGGATTTTTCCCACTTGTTCCGGGGCAGCTAACGGGTGCCACCCGTCAAACCACGCAAACGTTGAGCGATTCTCTGAGAGCACCGCTACTGGCCCAAACCGCACTGGCACTCGAACGACAGTTGCCACGCAATACGTCCGTCGCGTTCACTTTCGCCAATGCGCACGGTGCCCGGATTCTGCGTTCGGTGGTGCTCGACAATCCTGATTTTCTTCGATTTCAGGCGCAATCGACGGCGCGCTACAACCAGAACCAACTGATTACGAGCTTCAATACGCGCGTGAACAAGAAGATCTCTCTCAGCGGTTCGTATGCGCTCAATCGCGCCCGCGGCGATTCAGACGGCATCGGAACGTTCCCGGCAAATCCTGTTACGTTCGCAGGCGAGTACGGGCCCGCCGCCACCGACATCCGGCATCGATTCAACCTCGCAGGCACCATCGTCGCACCCTGGGAGATTCGGCTGAACCCCTTGTTTACGATGGAATCCGGATCGCCGTTCGACATCACCTCCGGTCGAGATGTCTACGGCACGACGCTGTTCAATGGGCGTCCAGGGCTGGTGACGGATGCGGCTCGCGTAGGCGTGATTGCGACGGCTTATGGCCTGTTGGATCCGAATCCCCTGCCCGGTGCGACGCTGCTGGGCCGGAACTTTGGCCGCGGACCCGGCCAAGTGCTCATGAACCTGCGCTTGAGCAAAACATTTTCATTTGGTTTTGGATCCGGCCAGGAAGCGCCCTCGAACATCCCTGGAGGAGGCGAGCGTAGAGCGGACGGCGGCGGTGTTTTCGGTGGCGCCTCGGGCGGAGGTCCGGCGAAAACGAGCCGCAAGTACAACATCGTGCTCTCGATGTCGATTCGGAATGTGCTGAATCGAAACAATCCGGGTCCGATCATTGGCAATATCGCGTCCCCACTGTTTGGATTGGCCAATCAGCCTGCGGGAAGCCCCGCTTTGGGAGGCACGATCTTCTCGGAAGCGGCCAATAACAGGCGTTTTGAACTCCAGACGCGATTCACGTTCTGAGAGTTCTGAGACAATAGAGTTTATGAGCAGCAGTGAGATCGAACCCACAGCAACGGCAGTGGATTCGAAGCCCTCCCACTTCATCCGGGAAATCATCGAAGAAGACAGTCGTACGGGCAAGCACGGTGGACGGGTGCATACGCGTTTTCCTCCGGAACCGAACGGATATCTGCACGTCGGCCACGCCAAGAGTATTATTCTCAATTTCGGACTCGCATCCGACTTTGGCGGCAAGTGCAACCTGCGTTTCGATGACACGAATCCGGAGAAGGAAGAGACTGAATACGTCAATTCGATCATCGAGGACGTGAAATGGCTGGGCGGCGACTTCGGCGACCGCATGTTCTATGCGTCCGACTACTTTCAGCAAATTTACGACTGGGCCGTCGAGCTCATCAAAAAGGGCAGCGCCTACGTCTGCGACCTCAACGGTGACGAGATCCGCGCGACTCGGGGCACGCCCACCGAAACCGGCAAAGACAGTCCTTTTCGCAATCGCAGCGTCGAAGAAAACCTCGATCTCTTCACGCGCATGAAGAATGGCGAGTTCCCCGATGGCTCGCGCACGCTGCGCGCCAAGATCGACATGGCGTCGCCAAACTTCAACATGCGCGACCCGATCATGTACCGCATCCTGCATGCCGAACACCATCGCACAGGTAGCAAGTGGTGCATCTATCCGATGTACGATTGGGCGCACGGCCAGTGCGATTCCATCGAAGGCATCACGCATTCCATTTGTACGCTCGAGTTCGAAGATCACCGTCCGCTCTATGAGTGGTTCATCGAGCAGTTGGGTATTTTCAAGCCGCAGCAGATTGAGTTCGACCGGCTGAATCTGACCTACACACTGATGAGCAAGCGCAAGCTCCTGATGCTTGTGCAGCAGGGCCTCGTTGCCAGTTGGGACGATCCAAGGATGCCTACCGTCAGCGGCATGCGCCGCCGCGGTTATACGGCCGAGGGCCTGCGCAACTTCGCGCGCAACCTGGGCGTTTCGAAGACGAACGGTATTACGGAACTGGCTCGTCTCGAATACTACATCCGTGAGGATCTCAACAAGCGCGCGATGCGCGTGATGGGTGTGTTGAAGCCGCTGAAGCTCGTGATCACCAATTATCCCGAGGGGCAAGTGGAGATGATGGATGCGGTCAATAATCCGGAAGATGCGAGCGCGGGAATGCGGCAGGTTCCGTTCTCTCGCGAACTCTACATCGAGCAGGACGACTTCCGCGAGGTTCCGCCCAAGGGCTACTATCGGCTGTCTCCGGGCAAGGAAGTCCGCTTGCGATATGGCTATCTGGTGACCGCAACGGAGGTGGTGAAAGATCCGGCGACCGGCGAGGTGATCGAAGTGCGCTGCACCTGCGATCCGGCCACGCGCGGAGGCACCACGCCCGATGGGCGCAAGGTGAAGTCGACCATCCATTGGGTTTCCGCGGCTCATGCGGTGGATGCCGAAGTGCGCCTCTACGACACGCTGTTTACGGTGGAAAATGCCGGATCCGCGCCGGAAGGCGGGACGTTTACAGACTATCTGAATCCGAAGTCGCTGGAAATTGTGCAGGGCGCGAAGTTGGAGCCGTCGCTAGCTGATGCGCAACCACTGGCGAGCTATCAGTTCGAACGCCTCGGCTACTTCTGTCCGGACAAAACGAGCACGGCGCAAAAGCCCGTATTCAATCGAACGGTGGGGCTTCGCGATAGCTGGGCGAAGATGGAGAAAAAGGGTTAGAGCGGGTCAGGATTCAGATTCGCTATGCCTGTGCCGCCACATTGCGACTCTTCAGTTGCTGAGTCTCGCCTTCCCCGGCGCCACCAAGGTAAAAGACCGATTACTCCCGGCGATGGAACCTACTTCGACCACAAGTTCAGTCGAGTCCCCCCACGACCATGCGCGCCGTGACCGGCGCATTGAGAATCCCGTTGCGATAGTGACCATAGGCCAGCCATAACCGCCTCCCCGCTTCGCGCCGCACCACAGGATCCCCATGCGCGCCCGGCCTGAACCCGATCCACGACTCGCTCGGCGAATCGGGCAAGGCATCGCCCACGACCAGCTTCGTTTCGCGATGAAGAGCTTCCACCGCCCCAGGATCCACTGTGCGATCGAATCCCACACACTCGGTCGTCGATCCCGCGATCACAAACCCAGACTGACGCTGCAGAATGTAATGATGTCCGCCCCGGTAAATCGGACCCAGCGTCCCGGGGTCCATCCAATAGCCCAGCAAATGCCCCTTCACGGGAAACGTTGCAGGAGCCTCCGGCAGCAACTGGCTGCTCCAAGCGCCTGCGGTCAAAACCACCCAGCCATCGAAGACAGGCACCCCGGAAACGCCCGCATTCTCGACAAATTCCACACCTCGACGCACGCAAGCCTCGCGCGCCGCAGCCACCACATCGCGCGGATTCACCACCGCATCGGCTGGATACGCAAGGTGATCGTTCTCGACTGAAGACGGAATCCCAATCAAACGCTGCTTCTCAGCGCGTTTCTGCAGCGCCGCCAAGTCACCGTACTCGCGGGCGCCGGTCACCGCGAAATCAATCGCGACACCTGATTCCACTGTCAATTCCTCACAAAACGCAGGGTATAGTGCGAGGCTTTCCACACTCCAACGCGCCCACGGCGAATCGTCCCCTTCCACCTCGCCACCAGGAGCAAGCATCCCCGCGCCAGCCCAACTGGACTCTCCGCCGATTCGTCCCGCGTCCACCACTTTCACGCGAAACCCCTTCTGCGCGGCCCTCCAGGCGATCGAACATCCAACGATGCCGCCGCCGATGATCAACACATCTTTCTCGACCATGAAGTTCCAAGTTAACCTGGAACCAAGTGGAAGAAGAGCTTCTCGGAAAAGTCTATGACGGGCGCATGATGCGCCGTCTGCTCGTGTACATGAAACCCTATGTGGGAACCATCGCCATCTCGGCGATGTTCCTGCTGGTGCAGTCCATCTGTCAGATCTTAGGGCCACTGCTCACGAAGACTGCGATCGACCGCTATCTCGTGCCCGCGAACACCACCTCCATCTTCGATCAATGGCTTCCTCGGGATCCATGGCAAGGCATCCTCTTCATCGCGAGCATCTATTTGGGCGTCGTGCTGCTGTCGTTTGTCCTCGACTTCGGGCAAACCTATCTCATGCAGTGGACCGGCCAGCGCGCGATGTTCGACCTGCGCCGCGATCTCATGGCCAAGCTGCAAAAGCTCGATGTCGCGTACTTCGATCGCAATCCCGTCGGCCGCCTGATGACACGCGTCACCACCGATGTGGATGTGCTCAACGAGCTCTTCTCTTCAGGGCTGGTCACCATTGTCGGCGATCTCGCCGTGTTGAGCTTCGTGGTGCTGGCCCTGCTGCAGTTGAGTCCTGCATTGACGGCGATTCTGCTGGGCGTGATGCCGCTGGTGGTGTTGGTCACCATTCAGTTCCGTCGCTCGGCTTCGTTGAGCTATCGGAAAACGCGCATTGCCGTGGCGCGCATCAATACATACCTGCAGGAACACATCACCGGCATGCAAGTGCTGCAGATCTTCAACCGCGAAGAGAAAGCCCGCCAAGGGTTCGACGAAGCGAACGCCGCGCACATGCTCGCCTTCAAGGATTCCATCCTCGCCTACGGCTGGTTTTATCCTGCGGTCGAATTCCTCAGTATGCTGGCGCTGGCATCGATTCTGGCCTATGGCGGTTATCAGATCCACGGCGGTGCGCTCTCGCTCGGCGTGCTCGTCGCGTTCTTTCAATACGGACTCCGATTCTTCCGCCCCATTCAGGATCTCAGCGAAAAATACAATATCCTGCAATCGGCCATGGCGGCCTCCGATCGCATCTTTAAGTTGCTCGACGAGCCCATCGCGATTCAGTCGCCGGCGCAGCCGAAGCCGTTTCCGGAAGCGCCGGCGGCCGTCGAGTTCGATGGCGTCTGGTTTGCATACAAAGATGAAAACTGGGTTTTGCGCGATGTCAGCTTCCGCATCGAGCCGGGCGAAACCATCGCCGTCGTGGGCCATACGGGCGCGGGCAAAACGACGCTCACCAACTTACTCTTGCGCTTTTACGACATTCAAAAAGGAACCATCCGCATCGGCGGCCTGGACATCCGCGAGTACGCGCTCGACGACCTGCGCCGCCACTTCAGCATCGTGCTGCAGGATCCGTATTTGTTCACCGGCACCGTCGCCTCGAACATCCGACTGGGGACCCAAAACATCAGCGAGGTACAGCTTCGAGACGCCGCGGAACGTGTCAATCTGAAGAGCTTTATCGAAGGGTTGCCCAACCAATACGAGCAGGAAGTGAAAGAACGCGGCGCAGGATATTCCACCGGCCAGAAACAGCTCGTCAGCTTCGCTCGCGCACTCGCCCACGATCCGCGCTTTCTGATTCTGGATGAAGCGACGTCGAGCGTCGACACCGAAACCGAGCAGAAGATCCGCGCCGCTCTGGAACAACTTATCGAAGGCCGCACCTCAATCGTGATCGCCCACCGTTTGTCGACGATCCAGCGCGCGAATCGCATCTTTGTTTTGCACAAAGGCCAGTTGCGCGAAAGCGGATCGCACCAGCAACTGCTCACCGCCAAAGGACTCTACTTCAAGCTCTACCAGCTCCAATACAAAGATCAGGACGTCGCCACTGGCAGGCAGATATCGGTCTGATTCAAGCTGTAAGCCACGTTGATCTTCGCTGTTCGATAAATTTCTACCGCGGGCAAGCCGATCAGCTTGCGATGCGGCAAAGAAATCGCCTGAGACGAAACAACCCGGGAAAAAATGCGCTCGTAAGCATCGGGTACTGTCGAATAGGGTCCCACATGAGTGGTCACCGCGAACTCTCCGCCCGGCAACCATTGATAGGCAATGCGTCCTGTCGGCGCAAAGGGACCGGACACTTCAATAGCGGCTTCGAATCGCAGCACTTCCGCAGGAATGGACATCGGAGAGTCTATGGCCCAACATGTCGAACAAAGGCCACATGCATTGGCCTCAACGTGACAACCTTCGTTGCGGAGGTGCCGAACGGCGCTTCCAATAGCGCAGACTCAGCTTCGCTCCCCACCGTGGCTTGATCGCGCACCCATTGCCGATAGGTTTGCGGAAACGTCCTATACTTGCGGCGAAATGCGCGGGTGAAGGTCTCATCGTTTTGAAATCCGCATTCGAGAGCGATATCCAGCACCGTGGCCTCCTGAACGACCAGCCGAAAGGCCGCGCGTTCCAACCGCAGCCGCTGGGTATACCCTTTCGGACTCTCGCCTACCAGCGATTTGAAAGTCCTTTGGAAGTGAACCGGCGACAAGCCGGCCTTGGAACCGAGCGCCGCGAGGCTAAGATCCTCGCCCGGATTCGTCTGTATGTGGACCAAAACCGGCAGCAGTGTTTCCCATTCGCGTGTCATTTCGCCGCCCCGCCCCCGAGCCAACACCCCAGGAACTTCGACGGGAATCCTGCAAACAAAATCCAACTCGGTATCGATGAAGTGTCCGACAGGAGCAGAAAGGGAATCTGCAGGAGGCAGTAAAGCGCGAACACGGCAACCCCATTGGCCCGGATCCAGCGGCAGGCCGAATAAAAATAGGCAGCCCGGCAAGCAATGCCGCGTAGGCGCGTCGTCATCGCGTATGCCTGGTAGTGCGCCAGATCGCGTCCCGGATTGAGCAGATGGCTGTAGACCGCCACCCAGCCAAAAGCTGCCGCAATCGTCCCAGCCTCTGCTGCGGCGAAGGCCGCCAACGCGCGCCCCCAACGGATCTCCCGAAAGAAATGTGACATAGATCGAGTCTATGCTCTTGACGGGACGTGTTCTTGACGTTTCTTGCGATTTGCCTTCACCCTCCACAGGGCCTGGAACCTATTATCCGTCCGCGATTCTGCCGATCTGAACAGCGTATGCCTCACGACTTCTGGACGGGAAAACAAGTTCTCGTCACCGATGCCACTGGATTCTTTGGCGGTTGGCTGGTCCGCTCGCTGCTACAGCGCGACGCTCAGATCACGGCCATCGTTCGCAACGACAAACCAGAATCGCAGTTTTACGAGCAAGGCTACGACCAGCGCGTCCGCATCGAACGGGGCAGTGTCTACGATGCGGCATT
>ENA-ORBV01001238-ORBV01001238.1-microbial-mat-metagenome-genome-assembly--contig:-NODE-1238-length-57304-cov-6.280008_pt1 | contig 57304 bp, 47 predicted proteins | sample MGYA00237777_ERZ505514 | MGnify/ENA primary metagenome ERZ505514 (study PRJEB26160, sample SAMN06269048) | microbial mat metagenome | isolation source: Oligotrophic lake microbial mat | place...
GGCGAGAGGGGCGTCGCAGCAGGCGATCGAGGTGGCGTCGGTGCTGGACAGTCGCTGGCACCTGATGCATCTGCAGTATCTGGCACCGAGTCTTGCACTTCGCGCGCGGGCGGCCAGATCGCTTGGCAATTCCCCACTCGAACAACATTATCAGGCACGGCTTGCCGCACTCCGCGGCATCGCGCAGGTCACCACCGGAGGGTGATCCCTCCATTCGACGTTCGAGGGTTTCATCATGCCGAAGGGTCGCGAGGACGGCGTTGCACCCGTCACAGCCAAGGGCCGCAGCGATGGTGTGGCACCGGTGACAGCCAAGGGTCGCAGCGATGGTGTGGCGCCGGTGACAGCCAAGGGCCGCAGCGATGGTGTGGCACCGGTGACCAGCAAGGGCCGCAGCGATGGTGTGGCTCCGGTGACCAGCAAGGGCCGCGAGGATGGCGTTGCACCCGTCACCAGCAAGGGTCGCGGCGACGCGGTGGCACCGGTGACCAGCAAGGGCCGTGGGGACGGGGTGGCACCGGTGACCAGCAAAGGCCGTGAGGATGGCGTTGCACCCGTCACAGCCAAGGGCCGCGGCGGTGACACGCCAGTCAAGAAGACTCCGCGCGCTGGTTGAAGCGCCATCATACTCTCTTCACAATTCGGATCGCGCATGACGATGCCTGAGTCTTCCACCGGCGGCGTCCGCCGGGCGCTGCTGATCGGCGTCGATGCCTACACCAACAAGCCGCTCGATGGGTGTGTTGCCGATGCGCGGCTGATGGCTGATGTCCTGCGGAACCGCTTCGGATTCGAGCCGGCGAACGTCACGCTGCTGCTGAATGAGCAGGCACGACGGGCGGCGGTGCTCTCGGAACTCGATCAGCTCGTCGATCTCACCGAGGCCGGCGATGTCGCGTTCATCTTCTACGCCGGTCACGGATCGCAGTCCACGAACGACGAGAACACCGAGTCGAGTGGATTCGACAGCACGTTCATGGTCTGCGATACACCGCGCGAGGATATCCTCGACGACGAGATTGCTGCCCACCTCGAGGCGCTGGGTGAGAAGTCGCCGTTCACGGTGATGATCGTCGACGCCTGCCACTCGGGCACCTTGTCGCGCAGCGTTGACCTCGATGTGAAGGAGCGCTGGGCACCCACAGCAACCACGAGGCAGGCCGGCGCGGCGCCACACCGGGCGAACACCGCGCGCAGCGCCGACGCACCCATCGACCCGTACACGCTCATTTCCGCCTGCCGCGATGACGAAATCGCGAAGGAGAGTGCGATCGTTGGCGACGAGGCGGTGCACCATGGCGCGCTGACCTTCGCGCTGGTCGGCGAACTGCAGAAAGCAGCGTCCGGCAGCACCTGGCGTGACGTATTCGAACGTGCGTCACTCGCCGTCACGGCGGCACATCGCGACCAGCATCCACAGATCGAGGGCAACGCAGACCGCGAGATCTTCGGCCTGCGCACGCTGCCACCGATGCCCTACGTCGACGTGACCGATCGCGCCAGCACCACGATCGTCCTCGCGGCGGGAGCGATCCACGGTGCCACCACCGGCGCGACCTATACCATCTACCCTTCCGGGACCAAGGATACCACTGGCATCGAAGCCCTTGGTGTCGTCGAAGTGACGCTCGTGAAAGGAACGACGTCGCGCGCCCGTATCGTGTCGGAGAAGGACGCCGGCGCGATCACCCCGGGAACACGCGCGGTGACGCAGCAGCACGGCACCGTCGAATCGGCGCTCGCGCTCGACAATGCCGATCCGAAGAGCCGCATGCGCGGCGCGGTCACCCTCGACATCCTGCGACTCGGATCCGACGGCGGCTGGAGTTCGGCGGAGAACGACGACGCCACCGGTATGCCTGCCTTCGATTCCGGTGAGCGCATCGCCTTCCGCATCACCAACACGCTCGACGAATCGATCTTCGTCAACCTGTTCGACTTCGATCCGCGCGGCACAGTCTCGCAGCTCGGCAAGGGCCGAGCCAATGAACTGGCGGCCAGGGGAATCTTCGAACTCGGCATCGAGAAACGTGTCGCCATGAAGTGGGATGGCGACGATTCGGTCGAATCGTTCAAGCTGTTTGCGTCGGTGAGTCAGGTCAACCTGTCATGGCTCACGCGCCTCGGCGACGCCGTGCGGAGCGCTGAAGAGATCCCACCGCTCGCCACTGAGGACTGGTGTTCGGTGGTGAAACCGATCCGGATCCGCCGCAAGCTCGCGATTCCCGCCGATGGACGAGGCGTCGACGTGGCCGGTGCGACACTGACCGCGCGCGGCCTGACCGGCACGGTGCGCGCACTCGCCGGTGATTCACGCAGCGCAACGGCGGCACTCGCGCCATCGGATGCTTTCGCACAGGCGCTCGCCGACGCCGGCATGACGGCGCAGCAATCGCTCGTGATCACCGATGCGATACCGACCGGCGAGGGCACGCGCAGCGCCGATGGCGCGCCGACCGTCGAGCTGCAGGTTCCGGATCCAGGTGAAGGCTTCGCCCAGGTGGCGATGACGCGCGACGCTTCCGGCATGATCTCGTGGCACTTCGCACCGCCGCTCGATGATGCTCCGGCGACGCGCGACGGATCAGTACCTGCGATTCGCACTCGTACCTTCATCTTCGAAACGACGCCGACCGCCGTCGACGGCGAGCGTGGCCTTGCCAGTGCCATCGCGCAGAAGCTGATCAACGTGTACGCCTTTCCCGTGGGCAAGGCGGTGATCGGTCATCTCGCGGCAAAGTATGGCGAACGGCTGGAACTGGAGCGTACGCCGTACCGAGTGCGACAGTTCTCGCCTGACGACTATACCGTGGACACCGCCCCCTCGATCGACGCTGCCGCCTGGACGCAGCTCAGTGGCGGACGGGCACTGCTGATGATCCACGGCACCAACAGCCGCACCCACACCGCCTTCGGAGGCCTACCGCGCAGCTTCGTCGAGGCGATGCACGCGCAGTACGAGGGTCGGGTGTTTGCGTTCGACCATCCGACCCTGACGCACACACCGCGGCAGAACATCGAGACGCTGCTCGAGGCGATGCCGGATGGCACGTCACTCGACGTCGACATCATCTGCCACTCACGCGGTGGACTGGTCAGCCGCGTGCTCTCGGAGAAGCAGGACGTACTCACGCTCGGTTCGCGCTCGGTAAGTGTGGGGCGCGTGGTGTTCGTGGGCGCGCCCAATGCCGGCACCCGTCTCGCTGATGAGGCCTGCATCGGTGAGTACCTGGATACGGTGACCAATCTGCTCAATGTCATTCCGACCAATGGCGTGACGGATGCGCTTGGCTTCGTGCTGACGGGTGTGAAGCTGGTGGCAACTGGGCTCTGGACCGGATTGAAGGGATTGCACTCGATGCAACCCGACGGCGAATTCGGCACCTGGCTCAATAGCGGTGAGCGCGCACGCGACACGCAATACTTCGCGCTGGCATCCAACTTTTCGCCGACGCAGGCCAGCCTGATGCAATTGGCAACCGACAAGCTGATGGACAAGGTCTTCAAGGGTGCCCACAACGATCTGGTCGTGCCGACGGATGGCGTCTACGCGGCGAATGGGTCGGGCTACTTCCCGATCGCCGACGAAGTGGTCTTTGGCGCCGGCGACGGCGTAGCGCACACGGGATTCTTCCAGTATCCGAAAACCACCGGACTGATCGCCACCTGGCTGAAGCCCTGATGCGAAAAAGCCACTCGATCAGGATTTCTTGACAATGCCACGAATTCACGCACTGCTCGTCGGCATCAACGAATACACTGCGGTCGGCGCCCTGCACGGCTGCGTGGCCGACATCACCGCCGTCGAAGCGCTCCTGCGGTCGCGCATCTCCGCCGACATGCTCGAGATGAGAGTGCTCCGCGATGCGGAGGCCACCCGTGCCGCGATCATCGACGGCTTTCGCACGCATCTCGCCAGAGCCACCGCTGATGACGTGGCGCTCTTCTACTTCTGCGGCCACGGATCGGAAGAGAAGTGTCCGCCGGAGTGGTTGCTGCTCGAGCCAGGCGGAAAGAACCAGACGATTCTGCCGGTCGATGCCCGCGTCGGTGAGACCTTCGATCTCGCCGACAAGGAACTGTGCGCACTGATCCACGAAGTCGCACGAACCGGCGCGCAGGTCGTGACGCTCTTCGACTCGTGCCACTCCGGCGGAGTCACCCGCAGCATCGACGACGATGCGGACTCGCGGATCGGCGTCGCACGCATGACCACAGCGACGAAGGGCCGTGCACGAACGCTGGCCGATTACCTCGACCTGGCGCGAGACATGTATGACCCGGCACGCATCGCGGAATCGGGACCGCCGGAACCGAGCCACATCGCCATCGGCGCCTGTCAGCACGACCAGACCGCAAAGGAATTTCCCAAACGGCCGACGCCGCGCCGCGGGGCATTCACCCTGGCGTTCGAGGAAGCGGTCAAGGCACTCGGGCCATCGGCCACCTACGTCGATCTCGTCACCGCGATTCGCACCAGGGTGCGCGACCGCGCCAGCGATCAGCTGCCGAATCTTTCCGTGACGGGCAGCGCCAGCGGCTCGACGCTGTTTCTCGGCGGGCAGGCGGGCCGGCGCGATCTGACGATCACGGCTGATGCGGCGGGCACCTGGTGGCTGTCGATGGGTGCCGTCGACGGCATGCCCACGCCATCCGCTGGGCAGCTGACCGACATCGCGATCCACGAGCGTGGCGCATTCGACGCGGGGCGTGATGCGCCACAACCGATCGCGCAGGCGACGGTCGACCAGGTACTGGAGGATCGTTCCTCGCTGCGCCTGGGCGCCGGCGCCGCGCCGCTCGATACGGCGCGGTCGTACATCGGTGCAGTCACACGCCTGTCGACACTGCCACTCCACGTCATCGCCGACGGGGACGATTCTGCCGCAGTCGCGCGACTTCGCGCAGTACTCGGCGCCAGCGCTGTCTGGTACGCGCTCGTCGAGAGCGCCGGGACGACGGTACCGACCGTGACCGTTCGCGTCGCCGATGGCGGAGTCACGATTCTCGACGGCGCTGGTGCGGCGATGCAGAATCTGCAGTTCACGACCACGGATGAAGACTTCAAGCCGATTGCCGAGGCATGCACACATCTCGGCAGCTGGTTCGGGACCCGCGACCGGACGCCGATTGGCTCGACATTGAATGGCGCCGTCACGATTGAACTCGTGCCGGCAACGGCTCAGGAAGCTGGAATTCCCGCTGATCGGCCAGCGCATCCTGCTACCGGCAACGCCGTTCTGCTGCAATACAGCGGTGACCAGGCACCATGGGTCCAGTTCCGTCTTCGCAACACCTCGGCCGTCAGACTCTACGTCGCACTGGTCGATCTCACCGATTCGTACGGCTGCTCGGTGATGTTCGAGGACTGGATCCCGGCTGGTACGACCGCATACGCGTACGCAGGGCAGCCGAAGCGGTTGCGAATTCCGGACTGGCGTGGACCAGCGGTGCTGACCGCGACGGACTGGCTGAAGGTCTTCGTGTCGAAGGCCCAGTTCTCGGGCGAGCAACTCAAGCTGCCGTCGCTCCTCGCTCCGGCGACCCGCGAAGTCGAGGAAGAAGATGACGTCCCGACGAGCGATTCCTCTTTCTGGGGCACCACCACGCTCAAGGTCGACACTCATCGGTGAGTGTGGTGATGGCGAGTGCGGTGGTGGTACGTGTTGTGGTCGTCAGCGTCGTTATGCTCCCGTGGCGCGTTCCGCGCGAAGTCTCGAACGAGCTCCCGCGTCGCGCGTGCGCGCCTTCCGCCGGCCCAACCCGCAACATCGTGCTCAAGATCATTCCAATCGCGGTCGCACTCCGCGCCGGAAGCGCCTTCTCCCCTGTGCGTCCCGCTGATGACGGCGGGCGCGTGATCATCCGCCACGACCGTCCCGACGCTCGCTACCTCGCGCTCGGGTCGCGACACCCCGCGGTGGTTCGTGTCGGTACGCGCCTTGGCGATGGCACGCCTGTGGGGGATCGCTGGGTGCTGACGGCGGCCCACGTAGCGCGCGGCCTCATGAGCCGGTCTGGCGAGAAGGTCGTGATCGTCGGGGGGCGCCGGGTGCCGGCACGACGCGCGTTCCTGCATCCGAAGTGGGTCGACATGGCACCGCAGGACATCGCGCTGCTCGAGCTCGATGCCCCAGTGCCTGGAGTGGCGCCAATCCCGTTCTACGAAGTTCGGAATGAGCGCGGGTAGGTCGCGATTCTGGTCGGCCACGGACGGACCGGTACGGGCTAGACGCGTGAGCGACGCGATGATGACCTGAAGCGCGGCGCGACGAATCGCGTCGAGGACGCGAGCGCCGAACAGCTCGTCTTCCGGTTCGATGCGCCACCCGGTGGCACGGACCTCGAGGGCATTCCCGGCGCGGGGGACAGCGGTGGCCCTGCGCTGCTCGAGGCCGGCGGACGCGTGCTCGTGGCCGGCGTCAGCTCTGCCGGCCAGCCCGGGCGCGATGGTCCCGGCAGCTACGGGGCGATGGACTACTTCACTCGCGTCTCCTCACATCTCGAGTGGCTCCGCGCGGTAATGGCGGGGACGGTCGCCCGCACCGACCTGTCACCGGCCAGATCGAACGCTCGCTCCGTGGACACACCCGAATCGCCCGCGGGGCGGAGACTCCGTGCACTCGTCTCGCGGTTCCAGTCAGGCGACTCCACGCGCATCGCGACGTTCGTGCATGAGCACGTACGGCCGGCCAAAGGACCTCAGGCACCGGGTCAGGACGTGCAGTCCAGGTACCGACGCCTGTTGGCAGAGCACCGCGACCTGACGATCGCTCAGGTGCTCCTGCGCGAGCCGTACCACGTGGACCTGCTCGTGAAGACGAAGGACGGCGAGCGCATCCTCGGCGTGCAGGTCGAGCCTCGCGCCGACGGGCGGATCATCGGCGTGCTGACCGGGCGACAGTGAACCGAACGTGGAGCACGACGACCGTGGTCGGTCATCACCTTCGCAGGTGGGCTAGGACGCCTTCTGCTCGAGTCGCTCAGCGATCAACACTTTGATAATGGATTGCCGCGTGACGCCAAGGCGCGCCGCTTCATTGTCGAGCGATTCGATCATCCACGTCGGAAAGTCCACGTTCACACGACGTTGCTCTCGAGTCACCCGACGCGCGGTCGTGAGTTCCAGATGCGTGGCAATGTCGTTGCCGTCGTCGAACTACCTGTCGAAACTCTCAGCTTTCATACAGCGTCACCTCTTCGGCACGTGAACGACGAACCGAGATCAGTCGCACTCGACCGTCGCGGTATGTGATGACAGCAGACCAATGGACGCCCGCGATCCGACCGATGATCACCCATCGTGGCTCGTCTACCTTTCGCGCGAGAACTTCAAGTAGCCGATCATCCAGCCACAGACGCTGCGCATCGACAAAGTCGATGCCATGCTTCGCCTTCTTGGCGCGGCTCTTTGCGTCGTCGAACTCGAAGTCAATTCGCTCTGCGATCTGTCTAATATGGCAACGCAGTCGCGCATCATGTGCATGGTGCCGCGCCATGGCTCGGACCGCTTGTCGAGAAGAGCAGGTGATGCAGCAAACGATCGCGGCGGTGATCAGGGCGACATACGTGAGCATAGGGCGAGAGTTTACCCTCGTCTTCGGCGTCCTCCCCCGGGCATGTGGCAGACTCCCTTCGCTTCGCGTCGACTGGGCTCGTTTGGGCTCTGTTCCGCAGTTGCGTTGGTTCCGAGGATTCCTGAACAGAATGTGGCCGAGCTGGAGGCGGCGCAAACCCCGTTGGTCACCGAGGGGGTATGCGGCTTTATAGTTGACTGTGTGCAGTAATTTCGTCTTTTACCGAGGGTCCCATGCGTTCTGCTGTGATCACCGTCGTTGCAGCATCATTCCTCCTGGTCTCCTTGAGTGCTAAGGCGCAGGTCGTCACCCCCATCGACTCCGCCCCACCCTTCGCGAAGGCCCGTCGGCTCAGCAACTCGGATCTCGCCAAGAAGCGCGAAGGGGCGTTCTTTACCGGGATTCCGGATATCAGTTCGGACCCAGTCGCCGGGCAGGGCTTCGGTGTTCGGGGTGCGATCTTTTTCAACGGACAACGATCGGATCCGCTGTTTGCGTATACCCCGTATCGCGCCAAGCTCAAGATCGGCGCCTTCGCCGCCACGTCGGCGGCGAAGGAAGTGGCCGTGCAGATCGACGTGCCCTATGTCTTTCGCACTCGATGGCGTGTGAAGCTCGACGGCAAGGTCGCCGACAATCCCGCCAATCTGTATTTTGGACTGCGCGAGAATACGCTCGGACCACTCACGCTCCCGAGCGGCGCGGTCACGTACGCCACATACAGCGCGTTCGACGCCGCGCGCAAGACGCTGCGACCGGGCGGCACCGGGGAGGCAGCGCTGGTCACGGATGCGCTGTCAAACCGGTTCGGCGAGCAGGAGCTGATGCTCAACTTGAAAGCCGACTATGCGCTCGGAGGCGCGGGGCGCTGGCGTGTGCTGCTCGGGTATGAGATTCAACGCCTCCGATACCGCACCTTCGCCGGACGCGAGGCCGATGCCATTGATCCTGTGACGGGCGCCGAGGCCAGGGCGCCGAACGGCACCTCGCTGTTGGCGCGTGATGGCGCGTCCGGCAACGCCGTGGGGCTTGCTGGCGGGCGCGTCTCCATCCTGCAGCAGGCGTTGATCTACGATACGCGTGACTTTGAACCTGACCCGTCACGCGGCCTCTACTTCGAGGTCGGCAATGAGTTCAGTGGTCCAGTCATCGGCTCGCAGTTCACATTCAACAAGCTCTTCATCCAGGTGAAGGCATTCCGCCGTCTCCCCGTCGGACCACGCACGGTACTCGCCGGCCGCCTTGGCGTCGGCAACATCTTCGGCGCCAACGCGCCCTTCTTCGAGTTTCAGGACCAGTGGAGTCCTGATGGCAGCGTGAACTCGCTTGGTGGCGCCAAGTCGCTGCGCGGCTTCCGCGCCAACCGGTTCCTCGCCCGCTCGCTCTGGTTCAGCAACATCGAACTGCGCACCCGCGTCGGCGAAACGGTGCTCGGCAGGCAGCGGTTCTCGCTCACGGTCGCGCCGTTCGTGGACGTCGGCACGGTTCGCGACCGGTGGCAGACGCTCAACTTCGACCGTGTCCGCACTGGACAGGGCATCGGAGCCCGCGTCGGCTGGAACCAGAGCACTGTCATCTCCTTCGACTACGGCCGGTCATCTGAAGACCGATTGTTCTTCATCGGGATCGGACAGGCTTTCTGACAGCTGCCGATGCGCGCTCCCGGAGGTGGGGCGACCGGAGGTCTCGCAACGGGATCGCAACGGACAGCGTCCGCGCGTGACCTGAGGCCCGGACGCGGATCACACCGCATTGAGCATGGCGCCGCACTTCGGACAGCACCGGCCGGGATTCAACTCGGCGGTGTTGCCCACGAGGACCGCTCGCGCCCGTGTCGCGCTCAGCTGCTGCACCTTTTCTTGGATGACGTGCCACCACGTGAGGTACCGGTCGAGGTACTTCGTGGCGACGCCACGAAACCGCCCCATCGACCCCTTCAGGCGCCCCTGGCAACTGTTCACCGTCCGCACGTGGCAGATCCCGCGCTTGCGCTCATTGCGGGCCGTGACCAGCGCCACGTGATGCACGCCGAGCGCTTGCGCAGCGAGCCGCATCGCCGCGGAGCCATCCCTGCAGAGCGTGACGTCCGGCCGCAGGATCGGCCGGAACACGGCGGTCAACGCGGCGGCCGTCGACGCGCCGGGTAGCACGACCGTGCGTGTGTCGCCGCTGCGAGAGTGCGCGACGACTGCCGTTCTTTGTCCCACGCCGTCGCGACCGGCGCCTCACCGGGGCGGAGCCCTTAAGGTTGCGGCGGAAATACGTCTCGTCTGCCTCGACGAGGCCACCGAGGGGCGGCGGCCTCGTCGGTGCAACGAACGCGATCACCTTGTGCCGCCAGCGCCACGCGGTCTTGTGGTTCACCTCGACGAGCATGCCAGTGCGTCGCGTCGACAGCCCGTCACGCATGGTGTCCGCGAACGCCTGCCACTTCTCGGGCATGTGCGTGCTGGCCATCGCCGTGCGGGTCAGATCGTTGAACGCGCGCGCGCAGGTCAGGCATCGGTAGTGCTGGGTGCGGTTGCGCTCCTTGCCGCAGCGATGCACGCGCGCGCCCTGACCACCGCGGGCACGCGAACCCACGGTGAAATCGACGGTCGCGAGCTTGTGGCTATTTGAGCATGACCCGGACTACCACGCATTTCAGATCATTGTTCCGAACAAACCAACGAGCTCCGGAACAGAGCCTTGCTTTAACGGGTATTGCGGCCCCTGGAACCGGGGCGTAAGATAAGTGCCTCGCTCCTTTGGCACACCCACCCTGTGGATGCAGTGGAGAACCTCATGTCCCCCAGCACTCGAGTCCCGACTCAATGGCTCCTGATTTTCGGAGCCGCCTTCACGCTGACAACGGCGTGTTCACCTGCGGACTCGGTGGCACCGCGCGTGATCGGCGCAATATCTGCCACCGAGCTCGCGCCTGCTGCCGCAAGAGTCGGGTCCGACGTGTCCAAGGCGCTCGCATCTCTGCGTAACGCGACCGCGGCGTTTCACGATGTTGATGCCGCCATCTCCAGCGGGTACGCAAATCCCGCCGGTCTTCCGTGCGCATCCAGCCCGGCGGGGACGATGGGCGTGCATGTCGTGAAATCATCACTGCTGAATCAGGCTGTGGTACCGAACGAGCCGGAGCTCCTGCTCTACCTTCCGAAGGCCAATGGCAAGTTCAAGCTCGTCGGCGTCGAATACCTGGTGCCGGCGCTGGTCCGCAACAACACAACCAACGCCGTGACGCCCTGGTTCGGGCCGACTCCCTGGGGCGCCAACTACACCCTGATCACCCCGCGGCCCTCTGTGTTCGGCGAGGCGTTCGAGGGGCCCATGCCCGGGCATGATCCGATGATGCCATGGCACTTCGACAAGCACGTGTGGGTCTGGGAAACGAACCCCGACGGGATGTTCAGCCAGTGGAATCCGTCGATCAGCTGCCCCTGACGGACGAGCCGCTCTCCCGTCCTGAACGGAGTGCATGAACTGAACGCGCAAACGAGAACCCTGTCGTCCTGATCGGCACTCAGGACGACAGGGTTCTCGTCATGCGCTTCAGGTCTTCTTCTTCGCCGCCGTCGCGGCCTTGGCCGAGCTTCGCTCGCACCCTTTCGCGACACCCCGACCGCTTCGGCTCATGCCACGTCGTGGATCAGTGCCTCGATGACAGCGAGGGTGATGATCAGTGCGTGCGCTCGTGCGGCACAGCGAAGCTACCGCAGGAAGAATCCAGAGCGCCTCTCAGTTCGCCGCGACGCGGCGCAGTCCGCAACTGCGGGAACTCCGTGGATCGATGCGGTGGTAGCGACCACGGTGAGAGAATCTTCTCGTGTCGTGTCGCCGAAGTCTCGTGGCAGTCGGGCGCGTCTTTTGATGTGAGCCGGCGTTGCAGCGCCTCGCGATACTCCACCTTCCGGACCTGATCGGCTCACCCACCTCCGCACCCGCGCCACCACCAGCGCGCCCGGCGGGAGAGACCGCCAGCGGGCTACTCGATCGATCCCGACTCCATTTCCTATCCCGTGATCTACTCGTAGAAGAAAAAAAGCTGGTGCCGGTCTCCGAAGGCTGGCGAAAGCCGACCCCGACGACCGATTCCCCCTTCTGGGACACCACCACCCTCACGGTCGACACGCATCGGTGAGTGTCGTAGTGATCGTGGTGGTGATCGGCGCCCTTACGGCGACGTACCCGCCGTGGTCGGGAGCTTGCGCATCTGCCAATCCTGGTGACACTGGACACCGGTCAGGCCTTTCGCGTGCTTGGCCAAGCCAGCAACTCTTGACGATTGGGAAGGATATCGTCGTGCTGCTGTCCCCACCGGCCTGGCAGTTCGGCGACGGCACCCCGCGCTTCTCGGCGAAGGGAATACGTCAGGCCCCGACACCGAGGGACGGCAGCGGCCGCGACGCAGAATGCACAGTGTCTGCGCAACGTGCTACACTGGTTGAGTGGGTTGGTCTGGCGCATCATTCACCCTATGTCGCGCGCGTTGCAGCTCCGCAAGACGACTGAACTCGTCGTCACGTTCGAACCCACGGTCTGCACCCACTCCGCGCGCATCCCTTCCGGCGCGCTGAAGAGCTATCGCCGTGGTCACTGAGCTCAACCAGGGACGCAAGCGTCGCCGCACCGCTCCAGCGAGCTGCGCGCCGGGGCGGCTGTCTGCTCCGCGCTCGAGCGGTCGAAGCGTTGGCTGCACATCCCGGGACGGCATCCGTTGCCGTATTGGTCGATGCGCTCAAGCATTCCGACGCCCGCGTGCGGTCGGGATCTGCACGATCACTTGGGCATCTCAGCGATCGTGCGGCGGTGGCTCCTCTCATCGGCGTGATGCGCGATCAGGACAAACATGTGCGACAGGGAGCGTCCGAATCGTTAGGTCGCCTCGGCGATCCCCGGGCCCTTCGCGCCCTGACGGATGCCGCGTCGGATAGTGACCAGCAGGTGCGCCGGACTGCCGCAGAAGCGATCGCACGACTCGGGTCGAGGACGCCAAGATTCGTCGCATCACAGTGCTCCTCCTGATCGAGTTGCTCGCACATGTGTCGCCGCGCGCGAGCCAGAGCGTCGCCGCTGGGCGGGATGCCTGTCATTGGCAGGGATGGCTCCCACCGGAGTCGGCTCGGGCGCGTTCGCGCCGTTTTGCGGGAATGGCCGCCGCCGTCGAAACACGAGCGCGTCGTGGTCTCCTCGATCAGTCGCCGCAGGTTCGCGATCGCCATGCGCGCGCACTGGCTGCCGGACGTGACCCGCTGACCGTAAAGGCACTGATTCACGCGCTGGATGACGCGAGGGAGAATGTGCGAGACCGTGCGGCCAGATGGCTGGGATACATTCGCGATAGGGAGTCCGTCGGTTCGCTGAGCGTACTCGCGCGCGACCCCTCGGGCAAGCTCCGACAGGCCGCGGTGTGGTCACCGGACAACTGCAGGACAGGGCTGCGATTGCAACGCTCATCGAGGCATCGCGCGACGCCAACAGACACGTGCGCGCCGATGCAGCCTGGGCTCTTGGCCTTGTGGACACATCCGCTGGCGACGAGACGGTAGTCGGATTGGCCCGCGATTCCGACGAATCCGTCAGGCTCGCCGCGGTTTGCTCCGCCGGCTCGTTGCTCGCACGGAGACCGGCGCCCGTCCAGGCGTTGCTCGATGTGATCGAAGTGGGAGGTCGTGATTCCGACCTGCGGGTGCGGAACGCTGCCGCATGGGGCCGAAGCCTTTCGCGTTGATCATGGTCGCTTTGAAGGAGCTTTCATGCTCGCTCGTCGCTTTCACCGTTCGATGACGACAGCGCTCGGCGATGACAAGGCCGATTGGAATTGCACACGTCCAGACTCGGACGACCGAAGAAGGCATATCTCAGTCGGATCGACCAGATCGGGCCGCTGCCGGCCTTGCCGGATAGAGTCAGTGTCGCCTGAACGGTACGCAGGGTGGTACACTGGACAGTCGATTTCACACTTACAGGACAATCGAGGGGGAGATGGCACCGTGGGCACACTCAAACCGACGTGGCAAGGCATCATCAGTTTCCAGATCGGCAGACAGAGTGCTGACGCGCTGACGGAGAATTTCAGAAATCTTGTTGTCCAGAAGGCGGGGGACAACATCCGGACCACCGTTGCAGTTGTCCGTCAGGATCGGAGCGGTACTGCCAATGCCACCGAGATGATCATGAACCTGAACGCGGCCCGCGAACGCGGTGAAATCACGCGCCTGTATCTGAATGGACACGGCGACGGCAGTAGCCAGACCGTTAGTGGGTGGACCGGCCGCGAGGTGGCCAAAATCCTCGGCCATGTGGCCGTCGATCGTCTGAGGATATGGGCGTGTTGTGCGGCAGCGCCAATGTTCGGCGACCCCAAGGACGCAGCCGAAGCCAGATTGGCTCACTCGGTCGACAGCTTTGCCGGGAAGTTATGCGGCGCGATGAAGAATCGAGGCTTGGAGGTTCACGCGAACTACTATATCGAGACCGTGGATCAGTATAGTGTCCGCGGCACACGGACTCAATCCGGGATGGGCAAGCCCGTATGGGGCCGTCCAGAGTCGATCGTGATCTTTCGATGGACCGGCGTGGCCGTCGAGCGGCAATGGAAGTCGACTGGCAAGTACGCCACACACATGGTGACACTGCCCAACAGCGCGGATTTTCTTTAGGGAAGCTCTGCACGGGTTGACGGCAGAACGGCGTTACGACGGTAATGCGCATGAAAGAACAGATCAGTTGGAATTGCCGGCGTTTTTGCGCCGTCGTGCGTGGTTTCGCGCCGGATGCGGGCGGTAAGCCCCGCCGGCGCCGCTCGCGTGGACATTACGTGTCTTGAGGCCACATTTGGTGGCGCACCAGATACAGGTTCGCGAGCGCAAATGCGGCGTAGGCGCGCACCTTATTCTTCGCCGCGGCGCGCTACCGCACCTTCGTGAAGCCCCACAAGCGCTGCACCACCAGGAACATGTGCTTGCAGCGCGCGCGGATCTTCGGGCGGATGGGGTTGATCCGGTCCCACTGCTGCGTGCGCGTGCCGCGGCGATTGGTGCGCTACGTCCCAACGCTCGCCACCCACTGCGCTTTATCCTCGCCCTTCCAGTACGCTTTGTCGCCGTACAACTTCGATTCGCTGCCGTGCAGCAGCTCGTCGAGCTGCATGATGTCCGGGGCCGCCGCATCAGCCGTTGTCATTCTGTGCACCAGACCGCGCGGGTCGGTGCCGACGTGCACCTTCATTCCGAAGTACCACCGCTTCCCTTTCCGCGCCTGCTTCATCTCGGGATCGCGCGTCTTCGTCGCGTTCTTCATCGAGCTGGGCATGAGGCAGAGTGGCTCGCCCGCTTCATGCCAGCGCGGTCGCGCTACTTGCCCGGCATTCCAACGCCCGGCAGATAGAATGCCGCAATGTTTGTCGCAAGCCTGTTGACGGCATCGCCTCTGTCAATGTTGAGCAGCACGGTCACGCCGAGTGCGTCGTCGGGAAAGATATAGACGACCGACGAGAAGCCCGCAGCTGTTGAATCGTTGTGCGCCATGTACCGGTGTCCCGTAGCGCTGCCGAGAAACCAGCCCATGCCGAGAAATGGGAGCACGGATCTGTTGGCGAGTCGTGTCGGTGTGGTCAGGGATGTGGCCGAGGCTTTCGTCACGATGGCGTCATCGAGCAGCGCGATCATCCACTTCGCCATGTCGCTCGCGGTGCTTCGGATGAATCCGTTTGCGGTGAGAATCCTTGGACGGCGTGGCTGGCCGTTGCGGAGTACGCCACCGCTATCCACATATCCCGATGCCCTGTCTCGGACGATGCTGAAGTTGTCGCGAATACGAGTTTCCGTCATCCCGGCGCGAGTGAAGATACGCTCGCGGATGAATTGATCGTACGAAAGACCGGAGACCTTCTCGATCACGAGACCCAGCAGAGGGTACGCGCTGTTGGTGTAGGCGACTTCGGCGCCAGGATCAAAAGCGAGTGGCTTGGTTCCAACGAGAGTGATGAACTCACGTGACGTATACTCGCGGGTCAGTGGAAACCTCGTCACCGTATCGCTTTCCCGGTCATACAACCCGGATGTGTGAGTGAGAAGATGCCGTAAGTGAATACCGCCCCAGGCGGAAGGAAGGTCTGGTACGTATCGGCTGACTGGATCGTCGAGTCAAAGCGTGCCGCGCTCGATGAGCAACATGATGGCTTCAGCGGTGAACTGCTTTGTGATCGAACCGATCTCGAAAACGCTGTGAGCGCCGACGGGAACGTCGAGTTCGAGGTTCGCTGTGCCGTAGCCCGACGACTTCACGACATTTCCATTCCCGACGATTGATATAGCCGCGCCTGGGATGTTGTGCGTACCCGTGAATCGGCGTACGTAGTCATCGACTGCGTCAGACGCATGCTGCGCAGGGCCGGCCTGCGGCAGAAGAAGTGCGGCGAGGAGCAGTGCTGGTCTCATGTCAGCAACGATACCGAATTATGACCGAAAGATCCTACGAGACGATATCAGAAACCGGTGAAGACGCTGGTGACAGGATTGAAGGAACGCTCGTGCCGGCCTCCGAAGGCTGGCGAAAGCCGACCCCGACGACCGATTCCTCCCTCTGGGACACCGCCATCCTCACGGGCGACACGCATCGGTGAGCGTCGTAGTGATCGTGGTGGGGATCGGCGCCCTTACGGCGACGTACCCGCCGTGGTCGGCAGCTTGCGCATCTGCCAATCCTGATACGACCCATCGTAGAACTTTGCGTCGAGGCCGAGCAGACGCGCCGCGAAGTACGTCGCGCTGGCACGATAGCCCACCCAGCAGTATGTGACCACTGCGTCACCGTCCTTCACGCGGTCGGCGAACATCCGCCGCAGTTCGGCCCGATCCATGAGCAACAGCGGGTTCTCGGTCTGGAACAAAGACTGCCACTCGAGCTGCCGCGCACCAGCCAGGTGACCGGCGCTGGGCATGCCGCTGCGATTGCCCGTGCCGTTGTATTCGCCGTCGGTGCGCGTGTCGATCAGGGCCAGCCCGGGCCGGCCGATGTTGGCCGTGATCCAGTCGGCCGTCACTAACATGCTGGGGCGCGGACGCGGCGTGAAGCTGCCTTTCGACACGACGGGGTCCGACTCGCCGGCGGCACGTCGTTCCGCCGCCCACTTCGCGAAACCGCCATCGAGATACGACACCTTGCCGTGCCCGAGATAGTCGAGTGTCATCAGCATCCGCGTCGCCATCGGCGCTTCGTGCGCGTACACCACCACGCGCGTTTCATCGGAGATTCCGAGCCCTTCGAACAGTGTCCGGAGCGAGTCGACGGAGGGAAGCTCGGTGCTGATGCCGTCTCGGCTCACCGTCAGCCGACGGTACATCACGGCGCGCGATCCGGGGATGCGCTCCGTGCGGGCACTGTCATTCATCGTCACTTCGACGACGACGACGTTCGGATCCTTCAGGTGTGCGGCGAGCCAGTCGGTGCTCACCGCCATCGAATCCGTCAGTGACGCATCGGTGCGACTGCGGGCCGCCTGCTGTGCGTGGGCGGGGGCGGACAGGTGAAGGAACGTGGCGGCAAGCGCCAGCGACATAAACACCACTCGTGAAGCACGCATCATGATCACCTGTGGGAATCCTGGACTGGAAACGTGTGGCTTTAATCTGTCACGGGACATTCTCGGGTACGATCGGCAGCAATGCCACCCATGACTGCAAACCAGCCAAGCCTGCCCTTTCGTCCTGGTGTCGTCTCGCCGCAGTCTCGTGGCAGTCGGGCGCGTCTTGTGACGCAAGCGGGCGTTGCAACGCCTCGCGATACGTGCCGCCTTCCTCGAGCACAGAAGGAGCACACGAAGAGCTACCGAAGAGCAAACTGCCTGACGCAAAGACGCAAAGACGCACGGGCGCAAAGACGCAAGGGCGCAAAGACGCAAGGGCCGTCTGCAGCATCCAGACACCTCGGCGCGATGTGATGGTCAGCCGCGACTGCAGCACGGATGTTTTGTAACAGCATCGGCCGCCGCGCTGTGTTTCTGCTGTCACCATGCATCTGCAGTCCTTTGCGCCTTTGCGTTGAGCCGTTGCTGTTCCGCCGTTGCTGTTCCGCCGTTGCCCTTATGCCGTTGGCGTAGTGTTGTCGAAGTCTCGTGGCAGTCGGGCGCGTCTTGTGACGCGATCCGGCGGTGCAATGCCTCGCGATACCGCTGGTCTCGCTCCGGGTGGCGCCTTGGCTCGCGCCACAATCCATCACCCGCCGTTCGCCACGGCACCGCGGAGACACCACACGAGTGCCCATGGGCAGGTCGAGGCCGGACTACAACGCCGATGGCTGATCGGTACCCGGATCATGCTGGCGGAATCTCGTCGATCGAGAAGTACACCGCCTTGCCGTTGCTGCGCGCCACTTCGACCATCTCGTCGGCCCCGACCGACGCGCCACCGATACGCAGGCAGCCGTCACATTTCGCCACCAGCCGGCGCGATATCGGATGAAAGATCTCGGTGAAGACCGGATCGCCGATACCGCTCGATCCACCATGCTCGATCAGTGGCAGCGCGTACCACTCGCCCATCACGGGCAGATGGCCGGCGCGGAACAGCCGCAGCGACATCTCGGTCATCGCATCGACGTTCTGCTGAATCAGCACGGGGTCGTCGTTCGTGCCGGAACGATACGGACCGGCAACGAGAATCATCTGGACAGGCATTGGCAAGGCTGAAAGTGGGGTCGTGCGAATGGTCCGCCACCGGCGCGTGCGGACTTCAGGCAGTAATCTCAATACGGTTGCCGTCAGGATCCAGTGTCACGCTTTCGTAGTATAGGTCCCCGGTGCGTCGGGGCCCATCCAGAATCGGGTGGCCATCGGCACGGAGCCACTCCGTCAGTGCATCGACGGCGCTGTCGGAGCCAACCGCGATCGCGAGGTGCGTCAGGCCCATCCGTTGCGCCCCCGGCTCGATCACGACCGGGGCCAGCGTCGTCGTGCACATGACTTCGAATCGTGCACCGCTGCCAGACGAGAGAAATCGATGTCAGTGGTCCAGATGGCGACATGCTCGAAGTGCATCACGGAACCGGCTTGGCCCCCGTCGCCTGCTCCAGCAATCGCGTGGCCTTGGCAATCAGGTCACTCTCGCGCAACAATGCCGCCGCCAGCTTGGTGATCTGCTCTTCCGCCAGCGTCCACTCCCGCTGCTCGATCGCCTCCCGCACACCGGGCATCGTCTTGACGCCATAACCGGTGTAGTACCCAGGCGCATACAGCGAATGCTGATACCACGGCCGCTTCGGCAATCCCTCAGGGATCAGCAGCACCTGATCACTCTGGCGCAACAACGCATTCACCTGTGCCAGCGCCGTGGCACTGGCGGCGCTCCCCTGCAGGCCGCCGTACGCCTTTTCGTATCTCTCGGCCACGCGAGCCAGCGAATCGGTCGCGTTCTGCACCGGTGCAAAGTTCAGGTGTGGGGCTGGTGACTGCGCAGCAGGTGCCTGCAACGGTCGCCGGGGATCGTTCGTGATCGTGTAGGCTCCCTCCGCCAGACGACGATTCAGTTCATCGATCTCCTTCGCCGTCGTTTCGCGCAGCGTGGTCACTTCGCCGAGATACCGCTGCGCCGTGGCGGAGAGGCTTCCGAACTCCGCCGGCAGCAGATCCGCGTTGGCCACACGCATCACCATCATGCCCGCCACCTGCGCCAGTGCCCTGCCATACACGAACGACGTATCGCTGAATCGTGTATACCACGCGAACGAATCGTAGATGGAATGATAGATGCCACCATCATCCTCACCGCCGAAGCCGATGTTGAGCGTTGGTACACCAGCGTGTTGCAGGAACGGGGTGAAGTCCGACCCCGACCCGAGTGCCTCGATGCGGAGGTCGCGTGCCGAGCGTGCGTCGGCGTTGCCGTTCATCACCTCGGACATGCGCTGGCGCTGCAGCACGGTGACGTTCGTTTCCGGGTCGTTCACTTCGCCGGCAACCTCGGTCACGAACCGTTCCATGGCGTGCGACCCTGCCGCGCCGAGCACGCCGCGGCCATTGCCGTCGGTGTTCAGGTAGAATACGCCCTTCGCGCGCATGTCGGTCATGTGCTCTTCGACCCACTCGGTGGATCCGAGCAGTGATGGCTCTTCACCGTCCCACGCCGCATAGACGATCGTGCGCTTCGGCCGCCAGCCCTGCTTCACCAGCTCGCCCAGTGCCCGGGCCTCTTCCAATTCTGCGACCATGCCGGAGATCGGATCTTCGGCGCCGTTCACCCAGCCGTCGTGGTGATTGCCGCGCATCACCCACTCGTCCGGAAACGTCGATCCTTTCAGCGTGGCGATCACGTTGTAGAGTGGCGTCTGCTTCCAGTCGAATTCGAGTTTCAGATGTACCCGCGCTGATCCGGGGCCAAGGCGATACGTGATCGGCAGACCACCGCGCCACGTCGGCGGCGCCACTGGGCCGGTCAGCGCCTCGAGCAACGGCTGCGCGTCGGCGTAGGAGATCGGCAGCACCGGAATCTTCATGATCGTCACGGCGTCCTTGCGGTCGAGCCGCTTCGCACCGGGTGTTGCGCCAACGCCGGGCGTCAGCGGATCACCAGGGTACGTCGGCATATCGAGCACACTGCCGCGTTGCACGCCGTCCTTCGGACGATATGGCCCGTTCGGATACGTTTCGCCCGCCGCGTAGCCATCGTCGCGTGGATCCGAGTAGATCAGCGCGCCTACCGCGCCATGCTCGTACGCCACCTTCGGCTTGATACCGCGCCACGAGCCACCGTAGCGTGCGATCACGATCGCACCCTTGACCGAAATCCCGCGGCGTTCGAGCTGTTCATAGTCGGCGGGGACGCCGTAATTCACGTAGACCAGCGGCGCCGTCACATCACCGTCGCCGGAGTACGCGTTGTACGTCGGCAATTGCTCGGCGCGCTGATCGGTTGTGGGATCTTCCTTCAGGATCGGCTCTTCGAGCCTGGCCCGGAACCGGGTTGGTGCGACGAGTTCCAGCACGCGCACCCGGGGAGTCGGAAAGAGCACGTCGAACCGTTCGATCTTCGCGTCCCACCCGTACGACTCGAACTGCGCGCGCAGCCACTCGGCGTTGTCCTTGCCATACGGCGAACCAAGGTGGTGCGGCCTCGCGGCGAGTCGTCGCATCGCTTCGCGCATCCGCGACGGTTCGGGAATGGCGCGAAACTTCGCTTCCCAGCCTCGCTGGATGCGCGCCGACTCGGTGGTGAAACCGCGCATCGGCGGATCGTCCAGACGCGGCGCGGCCGCCATAAGCAGCGGAACGAGCAGAAGCGCGGAGGCGCTGGACGGCGTGAGACGTGGCATGGTCAGAGCGGGCCGGGATGGAAGTGTGCCGGGCGGGGCGGAACGGACAGGGACGGGCCCTTGCGGCTGCTGCGAGGGTCCGACCAAGCAATTTGAGCCCCGGAACACCGTCCTGCTCGCCCGCTCGCCACGGCTCGAGGGGTGCCACTCAGCACAGGTAGGCCGGCCGCCGCCGACCGACTTGGCGCCCCCGTCTGCCCGCGGGGAGGCGGGGGATCGTCACGTCACAGGACGGAGATCCCACGCGCCCAGCCCCTCTATCGAGCTCGGGCGTATCCAGTTGAGGCGGCCGATCGTCGTGACCATACCGTTATATTCATTTGCCAGTCGCGCGGCACGTCGCCCTCAATCCCGTACCTGCATGGCACGCTATCGCCCCCTGATTGCCGTCACGACCCAGACCCTGCAGTCGATTGACGGCATCCCCGCCGGGCTGCCGCAGTCAGTGGTGATGAACCAGCGCTACTACGTGGCTGTCTCGCTGGTGGGGGCGGTACCCTGCCTGGTGCCGCTGCTGGATGACGACGAGGATACGCTCCGCGAGCTTTACGAGAGGGTGGACGGCATCCTGGTGCCAGGTGGCGTCGACATGGATCCAGCGACCTATGGCGAAGCGCCACATGAGCGTCTTGGCAACATCGATCCTGCGCGCGACCGCACTGAAATCCTGATGGCCAAGTGGGCCGTCGAGGATCGGAAGCCGTACCTCGGTCTCTGCCGCGGGGCCCAGGTGCTCAACGTCGCACAGGGTGGTTCGCTCTGGCAGGACCTCGATGCCCAGTACGACGGGGCGATCAAGCATGACTATTTCCCCAACAGCGGCTTCGGGCGTGATCATCTGGCCCATGACGTGACCATCGCGCCCGGCTCGCGCCTGCGTCACGCCATGGAGGTCGATCGCTACACGGTGAATTCGATGCACCACCAAGGGTTGAAGAGCATCGGTCGCGGGCTGACGGCGACCGCCATTGCCCCTGACGGTCTGGTCGAAGCGGTCGAACTGGATGAGGACGGCGCCTTCATCGTTGGTGTGCAGTGGCACCCGGAAGTCTTTGAATTGACGGATCCGCACACGCGGCATCTGTTCAAGCAGTTCGTGGATGCGTCGTCAGACTGGCGGCAGAAGCAGGGCTGAGCAGGCTGCGGATGACCGGCCGTGTGTGATTCACTCGGACCCCGACATTCTCGGTGGGTCGCCCGTCTTTGTTGGCACCAGAGTGCCATTCCAGAATCTGATTGACTACCTCTCGGCAGGGGACTCGCTCGACGAGTTTCTGCAGCAGTTTCCGGGGGTCAAGCGGACGCAGGCTGCGCTTGAGGAGGCGCGTGCTGACCACATTTGCGCTGACGAACTTGTAATTGCTCCGGCACAAATTGCCCCTGTAGGGCACGTAGTGTCGGCACGTGGCGCACTGCAGGGGTGAATCGCCCCGAATTGGGGCCCAGATCGCGGGAGCAGTCGCACATACCTCGCGCCAGATCGTGGAACACCCGCCGAATCACCACTCAGGCAAATTGCACGTCACCCGTACAGAGCTTCCATAGGGAACCATCGGCCACAGGACAAGTCAGCGAGACGCTTCCTCTGGGACAGTCGAGCTCTGCGACCGCATGCGCAATATTCTCCATAGGCGCACGCACGCAATGAGGGAGAAATTCAGAGTACCGATCGCTGCCGCTCCGAACAGAAAGAAGCTCGGAATGGCGTGCGCACCGCCTCGCGACAATGTCACGACTGCGGCGATGAGCGAAACCGTTGATAGCGCGGCGTTGAGCGAGAACAACAGTGCTGCGAGACCTTCATCAACTGAGCGCACAAAAGCCTGTCCGCGTTGGATGGGGAAAAGATACAGAGGTGCACGCTGCTTGAGGAAACGGCATCTCTCTGCATGAGGGCGTGTAGTCAGCGACCACATGAGGATCAGAACGCGTAATATTGCCCTGCGCACCACTATCCTACGCGACGAACGTGCGGATTGTCAACAGCAATCGCCTACCTCAGTGGCACACATCCCGCATGCGGACGTAGCCGCCGCGCCTTCCAACATCGACTGGTGTGCCGTGCCGGCAAGATGCGAAGGCAGAGTTCGTCACAGCGACCTCGCGCTTGAGCTCGATCAAAGCTGGCGCGCGCGGACCGCCGGATACATCGCAATGGCATATCGGGCCTGCGCGACACAATGCGCGTGCCGTAATCTAAGCACATTTTGCTTCTAGCATTGTATTGCTACTTTTTATCGGGGTCACAGACATGACGATCGATTTCTCAGCGAAGGGCGACCGTACCACGGGTGCTGTCCCAGTGTCGACTTTTACAGCAGCGCGACGCCGATGCGGCCCCTTCAGACTGCTGGCGTTCGCACCGCTCTTCTTGCTGGGATTCGTCGGATGCAAAGATGCGCCCGTCGCCGAGCCTCGGCTGAAGGACGCCGCGACTATCACGACGCGTGCCACTGATGGGTCCACGACTGTGCGGCAGATCTCTGCGGCGGTCGTCGAGCTCAACGGATTCGTCTCTGTCGACGTGATCGATCCGAGTCTCGGTTCAGGGTCAGTTCGCCTCGCGGTCGAGGCGCCGATGTCCTCTGGCGCTTTTACCAGCCCAGCGAGCGTCGGCTCGAGGATCTTTCCAGATACGCAAGGCACAACCTATCGCTCGAAGGTCGTCGTTGGCGGAATACCGCGTGAAATCGCAATGCTTTCGGCAACGACCCTTGATACACTCGCCGTCCTCAGTAACAACTCCTACTGGGACGGCGCGAAAGTGAGAACGAGCCTTTACGGCGTTCGCCTTCCCTCCGGACAATCCATTTCGATCAGCGTATCGCGTCCATTCGCCACGGGTGGGTCCCGCACATCCGGCGGCAACGTCTTCGCGGGCGCGACCATGCAGCGGACAAAGGCCTTTGCGTCTGAGTGCGCAACTCGTGTGTTCAACATTCTCGCTCCACCACTACTGTATGCGCAGGCAATGAGTCCATGTCAGATCGCTCAGGCAGATCTCGCGCTCGCGCAGGCAGGATCGGACGCCGCGTGGTGGATCGGTGGATCGGCGATCATAGGTGGAACCGTTGCCGTGGTGGCGGGCACCGCATCGATCGTCACGTCTGGCGGCCTTGCAACACCAGCCGTGCTTGGCGGACTCTGGACTGGCGGAATGGGTGTGGTCGGAGGCATCGTGGCGATCAACTTGGCAGACCGAAATCTCGAACTCAGGAGGCGCGTCCGCAATCAAGAGTGTGGAGCGGGGGCCAAGCCACGTGTGACGAGCGCAGTTCCCGAGTAACAACTGGTAGTCCCCCCATAGATACACGGTCGTCAGAAGGAGAATTTTCTCTTATTCCGTCGGCCATTAAATAGTTGCGTTTGTTGATACGCCGTGGTATCTTGATGCATGTTGCTACCCGACGCCCGCACGTTGCCGCCTGCCGCGCAAGAAGAGAAGCGGCGCACGGCCGTCCGCATGTGCGAGTCTGGGGCGACCTATGTGGAAGTCGGCCGTGTGCTCGGCGTGCATGCCGCGACGGTGTCGATGTGGTGGGCGCGCTTCGAGGCCGGCGGGCTGAGCGCGTTGGCGGCGCAGACCCGCGGTCGCCGCGTCGGGACGCAGCGACGACTGACGGCACGACAAGAGCAGGCCATCCAGCGCGCGATCACGGACACCACGCCGGACCAACTGCGGTTGCCGTTCGCACTGTGGACGCGCGCAGCCATCGCGCAACTCGTGCAGCGCCGATTCGGGATTGCGTTGCCGGTGCGCACGATGGGTCACTACCTCAAACGATGGGGCTTTACCGCCCAGAAGCCGTTGAAGCGCGCATACGAACAGCGTCCAGAGACGGTGGCCGCGTGGCTGAAGACCGAGTACCCCGCAATCAAACGTCGTGCCGTCAAGGAAGGCGCGGAAATTCACTGGGGCGACGAAACAAGTCTGAGTACCAGCGATCCGCGCGGACGGAGCTTCGCACCGCGGGGGAAGACACCGGTTCGGACGCTGCTCTCGCAACGGAAGACGGTGAGCTTCCTGTCCTCAGTGTCGAATGCCGGCACGCTGCGCTTCATGGTGCTCAAGAAGGCCATCGATGCGCCGACGCTCATTCGATTTCTACGTGGCCTGATCCGCGACGCGGGTCGGAAGGTCTTCTTGATCCTCGACAACTTGAACGTGCACAAAGCGAAGCAGGTGCGCGCGTGGGTCGATGCGCACGCCGACGACATCGCGCTCTTCTACTTGCCGCCCTACGCGCCCGATCTCAATCCGGACGAGTATCTCAACGGTGATCTGAAACTGAGCGTCGCCAAGCGGGCACCCGCCCGCCATCGCGACGAGCTGCTGCAGACTGCCACGTCGCACCTCCGTTCATTGCAACGGCGTCCGGAGCGCGTCAAACGCTTCTTTCTGCATCCACGCGTCCAATACGCGGCGTAACATCAGCTATTTGTTGGCCCAAGTAATAACTGTTCTCCGAGGAAGTTCCCATGAAGGCAGCGAGGTTCCCGGACAGCCAGACCACAGGGTGTTGAAGGGCGCAGCGGCCGTCGTGGTGGTATCAGAGCGCTGCCGGACCCACGGAATTATTACTTGGGCCAGCATTTAGCTGATATCAGGCGGCGTATTGGACGCGCGGATGTTGGAAGAACTTCTTGACTCGCTCGGGCTGTTGTTGGAGTGAGCGCAGCCGCGCCGTCGCGGTGCTCAGGAGTGCGGCGCGATCCCGGGCGGGCACCCGTTTGGCGACACTGAGTTTCAGGTCACCATTCAAGTATTCATCGGGATTCAGCTCCGGTGAGTACGAGGGCAAGTAGCACAGCTCAATTGCGTCGGCGTGGTCGGCGACCCACGCCCGCACGTCGCGCGCCTTATGCACGCTGAGATTGTCCAGAATGACGATGATCTTCCGTCCTGCATCGCGGCAGAGTCGTCGAAGGAAGCGGATCAGCGTCGGCGCATCGATGGGTTTCTTGAGCACCATGAAGCGCAGGGTGCCGACGTTGGTGATGGTGGACAGGAAGCTGACGGATTGGCGTTGCGAGAGGACCGTGCGCACCGGCGTCTTTCCCTTCGGCGCGTAGCCGCGCCCACGGGCATCGCTCGTGCTCAGACTCGTCTCATCCCCCCAATGAATCTCCGCGCCCTGCGCCACCGCTCGCTGCTTGATCCGGGGATACTCGTCCTTGAGCCATGCCGCAATCGCCTCGGGGCGTTGTTCATACGCCCGCTTGAGCGGCTTCTGCACGGTGAATCCCCACCGCTGGAGATAATGGCCCATCGTCCGCACGGGCATGCTGATGCCGAACCGGCGCTGGATCAACTGCGCCACGGCCGTGCGCGTCCAGAGCGCAAACGGCAACTTTAGCTGATCGGGGGTGGTGTCGGTGATGGCGCGCTGCATCGCCTGCTCCTGGCGTGCGGTGAGCCGCCGATGCACGCCTGATTTCGGGCCGCGTGCACGCGATGCCAACGCCTCACGTCCCCCCGCCTGATAGCGATCCCACCACATCGACACGGTCATGTAGTGGACACCCAACGCCTGACCAATCTCGGTGAAGCTGTCACCGGCTTCGCGCATCGTCATCGCAATACGCCGCTTCTCCGCTTGTGCCGCTGGCGGGAGCGTGCGCGCGTCTGGATGTGTCATGCAGTAATCTACGCTATCCGCTACCTGTTGTCAATTAAATACTAGCCGAAGTAATAGTACCGCCACGTTCCACAACTGACGGACCAAGTTCGGTGGCATGGACGTGGCGCTGATGGGGCGGCTGAAGGAGCTGGACGAGCCGAATCGGCGCTTGAAGAAGATCTACGCCGAGGCCAAGCTCAGAGCGTTCTCTTTCGTGATGCGTTGGCAAAAAGGGATAAGGCCATCGCAGTGCCGAGCGATGACCCAAGCCGCAGTTGCGGCACAACGCACGACAATCCGGCACTTCTGCGCGACCTTCACGCTGAGCGAGGCGTGCGACCGCTACACGTCCGTTCGGCGGCCAGCGAATGAGATAATCGCGAACTTCATTCCCGCACGCTTTTCCGTGAAGCAGATAGCTCAACTTCTGAGGAGGATGTCACACACCGCACAAGCGACTCGCGCAGTCATACGAGAATTGGCGATCTTCTCAGATTGACCGAACATCGCGCCTCACCTCGACTGAACTCCTCGATCTCAGCGATCGCCACGACGCGCCCAATGGGTCTGAGCGTGCGCGCTGAGGCTAGGCACGCGCACGCCATGCTATCGATTGCCGCGACGCCTCACCCCGCGAGCCCGCATCACCCCCTCAATCTCCTCCGCCGTGTATGGCAGCCCGCGCGTGAGCACCTCGGCACCATCGGCCGTGATCAGGATCATGTCCTCGAGATAGAGCCCCACGCCATCCACGGTGAGGATCGGCTCGAACGCCAGCACCTGCCCCACACGCAACGTGTCGACATTACCCTCGGCGCTGGCCAACCCAACGCCGTGAATCTCCCAGAAGCGCCCCCCTTCCGGCGACAGCGCCACTTCAGCGGTCCGTCGCGCAAAACGCGTTCTGAGTCCGCGGCGACGTCTTTGGATCTCTCCGCGCCAGACGACGAAGATGTCGCTGGCCGGAACGCCGGGCTGCATGGCGCGCACCGCGACGCGATACGCCCCCACGAACAGCTCCCAGGCCTCGCGCTGCTCGGGAGTGAAGCGGCCGGAGACTGGTGCGGTGCGACCGACATCACCTTCGTAATGCGCCTGTCGGCAGCCGACATCGACGCGCGCCAATTCCCCCGCCTGCATGACGCGATCGCGAAAGCCGGCATCACCCAGCGACTGGATCGCGCTCACGATATCAGCATTCGGGCCGGTCATCACCCAGGGCCAGAACGACACGCCGTCCGCGCCACCGTTGACACAAGCAGCGATGACATCGATTTCGGCCGCGCGTTGTCGCCGGCCCGGTCGCAGCGACTGCAGCCCGGCGATCAGTGCCGACGCACTGCTGGTCGCAACCGCGCGCAGGGCGGCGATCTCGCCAGGCTGCTTCACTTCCCGGAGTTCGTCGGAATCGGGCCCCTCTGCCAGCATCACACCGGGCCACCGCGCGCGCAGCGTCTGCTCCCACATGCCCGCGTCATCACTGCCCGCCAGCACCGCCGGACGCAACGCCGCCGCACTGCTCATGAACGGTCCACGCAGGACCAGCGCCGAATCCTGCGCAATACGTCGATCGAGAAACGACTCCAGGTCGCGCCACGACACCACGTGATCGAGTCCGAGCCGAGCGGCCGTTTCAGGGCCAGGCGCAACGTAGGCCGATGGTTCGCGCATCAACGCACCGAATCCGGGCAGGCGACCGGCATCGGGCACGAACAACCATGTCTCACGTCGGTCGACATCGATCGCCAGCACCGCCGCGATCACGTTCGGCAGGCCAGTCAGATAGAGAAAGGTCGGGTCCTGCCGGAGACCGTCTTCACTCGCACGCATGACCGTGGGCGTGGCGCGAACCAGCAGAATGCCGCGTCCGACCATCGCCATCGCATGCGCGCGTCGCGCGACGAGCGTTTCCACTGGAGCGATCGGCGTCGCCTGTGCCGCCACGCGCCCCGACGCGATGCACACGGGCAGCAGCAGGCAGAGGACGCGGCGTACGCGGCGCATCAGAGGTTCCGTCGTGTCAGTTCCGCCACCGCAAAGGCACAGGCTCGCGCCGTCAGCGCCATGTAGGTGAGTGATGGATTCTGGCAGCTGCTCGACGTCATGCAGGCACCATCGGTGATGAACAGGTTCGGCGCATCCCACGCCTGGTTGTGACCGTTCAGCACCGAGGTCTTCGGGTCACGCCCCATGCGTGCGGTGCCCATTTCATGATTCGCATTGCCCGGCGTGCTGGGTCCGTGCGTATGCGCACGAATGTTCCGAGCACCAGCGGCATCGAGCAGCTCGGATGCGGTCAGGTTCATGTCACGGTGGATGGCGAGCTCGTTCTCGCTCCACTGCGCCTCGATGTGCAGTGATGGCACACCCCACCGATCCCTGAGCGTGGGGTGCACGGTGGCGCGGTTCGACTGGCGCGGAAGCATCTCACCGTAGCCGTTGAATGTCATGCTCCAGGGCCCAGGCTGCGTGAGGCGTTCCTTGAACACGAGCCCGATGCCGGGAGCACGCGCCGCGCCCGTCCACCCACCGCGACCGGCGCCACCCTGAAAGCCATAGCCACGAATGAAATCCGGGTGCTTCGAGGCGACGTTCCGAAAGCGCGGCACGTAGATCCCGTTCGGACGCTCACCAATCACGCGGCGGTCGGTGAACCCGTCGATGGTGCCGGTGGCACCGCCCCACTTGATGTGGTCCATCAGGTTGCGGCCGACCTGATCGCTCGAGTTGGCCAGGCCGTTCGGAAAGGAGGGCGATGTCGAATTGAGCAGCAGTCGCGCACTCTCGACGGCCGAGGCGCAGAGAAAGACGATGCGGGCCGTGTAGCGATGTTCGCTTCCGGTCTGGGCATCGATCACGCGTACGCCGGAAATCCGCTTGCGCGTCGGGTCGAATTCGAGTGCACGCACGATGCTGTGCGGGCGCAGTGTCATGCGGCCGGTGGCCTGCGCTGCGGGCAAGGTGGAGTTGATGCTGCTGAAGTACGATCGCGTGGAGCAGCCCCGCTGACAGGGGCCGCAGTAGTGGCACGGTGCGCGGCCATTGTGAAAGGCAGTGAGCACCGCCACCCGTCCGATGGTCATCACTCGCTCGCGCCCGTAGCGGGCGGCGATCCGGTCGCGCACCTGTTGCTCGACGCAGTTCAGCGCCATCGGCGGCAGGAATGCGCCATCGGGAAGCTGCGCGAGTTGCTCCGCCTGCCCGGAGACACCGATGAACCGTTCGACGCAATCGTACCACGGCGCGAGCTCGGCGTACCGGATGGGCCAGTCCACGGCGATGCCATCACGGAGGTTGGCCTCGAAGTCGAGGTCACTCATGCGATACACCTGCCGCCCCCAGATCACCGACTTGCCTCCCATCTGTCGCGCACGGAACCAGTCGAACCGCTTGTTTTCCGGCGTGCTGTACGGGTTGTCGACATCATCAGTCCAGAACCGCTGGCTGATCTCGTCGAAGCTCACGGACTTCCTTTGCACCGATTGACGCGCGTCGACCGCCCGCCGGTCACCGAGGCCGCGAAACGGCATCTCGAAGGGTTGTACATGCTCGCGCGAATCAGCTTCCGGAGTCAATGATCGGCCGGCTTCGAGCACCAGCGTGCGCAGGCCAAGCCGCGTCAGTTCCTTGGCCGCCCAGCCGCCCGTCATGCCAGAGCCGACGACGATGGCGTCGTATACCGGTGCGATGTCGCGCGTCATGCGTCGACCAGCGCGTTGCCGTCGTAGCGCATTGGCATAGGGTAGGTGTGCAACGTATCGCGCATGCCGACCTCGGAGGTGCAGTACCCCCACACGGTCAGATACTTGAGCATGGCGAACCAGTGATCGTTGGCGGCGGTGTCGGACGTCGCGCGCATGGCAGTCACTTCGGCGTCGGAAGTCTCGAGCAGCGCGATCTGCTGTGCGGGTGTACCAGTCGCGAATTTCTGCCCGAATCGGGCCATGCTGCGGGCGTCCAGCTCCGCGATCCCGCGCAGGAATCGGTCACGATCAGCGGGTGGATACCAGCCGCCGAGCATGGTGTCGATGAAGGCCGTCACGTTGGCCTGTATTGCGCCGGGTGTGGCGCTGGCAGGAATGATATGTTCGGCGGCGATCGCGACGCTATTCGCCGCCTGCGCGTCGAGCACTGCCATGCGCCCGATATCCTCGGCGGTCGCGCGATGCGCATCGCGACCAAGCGTCAGCAGGTCCTGCGCCGACAGTCGGTTGACTGCCGTCAGACCACTGGCCGCCACCATCCATTGCAATAATTCCCGCCGGTCCACGGTTATGCCTCGCCTTTCGGGAAGACCGTCTTTCCGCCCGTCACCGTGCGCACGACCCTGATGTCCTTGATCGTATTCGGATCCACGTCATGCGGGTCCTTTTCCAGGAGCACGAAGTCGGCCAGCTTGCCAGCCGTGATCGACCCCTTCAGCTGTTCCTCGTACGAGGCGTAGGCGCCGTGCTGGGTGGCGATCATCAGCGCCTGATCGACCGTCACACGCTGATTCGCCCCCCACACATGCCCGCGGAAGTCGCGACGCGTCACCATCGACTGCAGCGCCATCAGCGGCTCGAACGGCCCCGGACCGTAGTCACTCGCACCGGGCACCTTGATGCCAGCGTCAAGGAATGACTTGTGCGCAAACATCGACTGCATCTTCTCGTCGCCGTAGCGCTCCCACTTCTCGCCATGGTAATACACGTAAGTCCAGAAGGGCGTCGGGATCGAGCCGGTTTTCGCAATGCGCGCAATCAGTGATGGATTGACCAGCGAACAGTGTTCGATGCGATGGCGCCGGTCGGCTAGCGGCCATTGCGCCAGTGCGCGTTCGTAGGCCGTGAGCACCATGTCGATCGTGACGTCGCCGTTGGCGTGAATGCCGACCTGCCACCCTTTGCTGTGTGCATCGTCCACGGCATCGTGAATCTCCTGCTGCGTCATGGTCAGGATGCCATAGTCACTGGTGCCGACGAACGGGGTGCTCATGCGCATCGTGCGTTCCGACGCAGAGCCATCGGCAGCATATTTCACACCGCCGACGCGCACCCACTCATCGCCAAAGCCGGTGCGGACCCCCGCGTCGCGCAACAGCGGAAACGCCTTGCCACGGATCATCAGGTACGCGCGATGCCGGAGTTCGCCTGCCGCACGAACATCCTCGTACGCACGGATGTTGTCGACACCCGCGCTCAGGTCGTGGACCGTGGTGAGCCCCGACGCCGTGTAGAGAGCCGAGATGTGGGCCATGCCACGGCGTGATCGATCACGTTCCTGTTCCGGCGTGAAGACGTCGCGCTTGCCCACGGTGTCGAAGACATCGGTGGCCAGCTCGGCCACCCATCCATTCGGTGTGCCATCAGGATCGCGAAAGAACCGACCGCCGGTGGGGTCCGGAGAATCCTTCGTGATGCCCGCCAGGGCGAACGCCTGCGAGTTGTACCACCCCGTATGGCCACCTCGGTGATGCACACCCACCGGATGATTGGGCGCCACTTCATCCAGATCCCGGCGGTGCAACGGCCGGCCATCGGTGAGCTTGGTGTCGTCGAACATGTATGCGTCCACCCAGAACCCTGGTGGCGTCGTCGCCGCCTTCTTCGCGATCGCCGCCTTCAGGGCACCGATGCTGCGCAGATTGGCATCGACGTCGAACAGTTCGGTCACGCCGCGCGGATGGTTGTGCGTGTCGATGAAGCCGGGCACGACGGTCATGCGTGCCGCATCGATGACTCGCGTCCGCCGCGACGCGAGATTGCGAATATCCGCGTTGCTGCCGACCGCCAGAAAGCGTCCCTCGCGCACCGCGAACGCCTGCGCACGGGGTCGCGCCGGATCGCTGGTCAGGACTCGAGCGTTGATCACGATCAGGTCGGCCTCGATGCCCGCGCCGCGCTGCGGCATCGCTGGCAGCGCGAGTGTGCCAGCCGAGGCCCTGATCGTCCGCGGCACCGCCGCTGCGCCAGCCATCAGTGCGCTCAGTCGGAGAAAATCCTTTCGGCTGATGCTACCCATGTGCGGTACCCGTCCCGGAGTGAGGTGGCAAAATTGCGGCAGAGGGCCAGATTGTCCGCCACGGTCCAGCCGACGTTGTCCAACGCTCTGTGCAAGAGGAACCTGTATGCGGATCCAGTCACGCACCACCCGGCTCTTTCAGGCGCTGGCCATAGTGCCCGTCATGGCGACCGCGCAGGGGCGATCCACTGCGACCGCGACCGCGACCTCCGACTGGCCCCGGGCAACGCCGGCCTCGGTCGGCCTCAACGCTGCCGTCCTCGATTCCCTCGACGCCGAGATCAAGGCCGGCCAGTACGGCTACGTTGATCGCATGCTGGTGATCCGGCACGGCAAGATCGCCTTCGACGGGCGCTACCCGCAGGACTATGACACGGCGTACCGCGATTCGATGCGTGTTCCGAACGCGCTCAATGCCCATGACATGACCGGGCCGTACAACTACTTCAACCCCTGGTGGCATCCGTTCTACCAGCGCGGTGAGCTGCACACACTGCAGTCGGTGACGAAGACCATCGCATCCGTCGTCATCGGCGTCGCCGTCACGCGTGGCGACTTTCCGTCGATCGATACGCCCGTGCTGAAGTTCTTCGACACCACCAGGGTGAAGAACATCGATGATCGCAAGCGACGCATGACCGTGCGGCACCTGCTCACCATGACCGGTGGCATCGACTGGAACGAGACTCTGCCCTACATCGACCCGAACAACACCGCCAGCGGACTGGAAGCGAGCCCCGACTGGGTGCGGTTCACGATCAACCGGCCGATGATGCGGGAACCGGGCACGGTCTTCAACTACAGCAGTGGCGAAAGTTCGGTGCTGGCGTTCGTCTTCAGCCAGGCCACCGGCATGGACCTCGAGGAGTATGCATCACGCCATCTGTTCGCACCAATCGGGCTCACGAAGTGGTTCTGGAAGCGCACGCCATCGGGGTCACTCGATACCGAAGGTGGACTCTATCTCGACGCTGCCGATCTTGCGCGCATCTGGTACCTGTACACCCAGGGTGGTCTCTGGAACGGCACACGCGTGGTCAGTGCCGACTGGGTCAGACTCTCCGTCTCGCCGCTGGTTCCGGTCGGCACCTCCACCAACGGCCCGATGTACGGGCTCAAATGGTGGCTGTATCGCGATCCGATCGACAGCACACGGTTCGTCTGGTCCGGCTCCGGATTCGGCGGACAGTTCCCGCTGGCATTTCCCGATCTCGACCTGGTGGTCGTCTTCAACTCCTGGAACATCCTCCCCGGGCAGAAGGGCATCCCATTGCGCCGGATGCATACGCGGCTCGCCAAGGCGGTGACCGGCCGATAGCGGCGCGTGATGCCTTTGCCACGCGACTACACTGTGCCGATGCGCGACTTCCTCAATCCCGAGCTCAGCCTCCTCGCCTTTCAGCGGCGCGTGCTCGCGATGGCCGAAGATCGTACCACGCCACTGCTCGAACGCCTGCGGTTCCTGGGCATCGTCTGCAGCAACATCGACGAGCTGTACATGGTTCGGATGGCCGAGCTGCGCCTCGCGGCACTCGACAAGACCATCGCGCGCCAGACGGACCATGGCGACGGGCTCTCGGCCGGCGATCGCCTGCAGGCCGTTGAACGAGAGATCGAGGCCATCCTCGCAGCGCAGGAGCAGTGTGCGGTCGAGTGTGTGCGCGATGCCGAGGCGCACGGCGTACGCCTGATGACATGGGCGTCATTGTCCGACATTGAACGCAGCACGCTCTGCACGCGCTACCTCGACGAGATTCAACCCGATCTTTCGCCGTTTGCGATCACCCTCAGCCCCGGCGTCCCGCTGCCGCATCTGCCGCATCTGGGGCTGTTCGTGGCGATCGTGTACCGCGCCCACGGCGCCGAACGCACCCATCTCGCCGAGCACGAGTTGCCACGGGACGTTCCGCGCCTGCTGGACGTGCCCGGGCGCGCAGGAGCGGTGATCGCGATCGAGGAAGTGCTGCGGGCGAACGCACACCTGCTCTATCCGAATGCGGTTGTCGAAGGCGCATACCTCTTCCGCGTCACGCGCGGTGGCGATCTGCACCTGCAGCACGATCGGGCGAACGATCTGCTCGATGCAGTCTCGGATGCCACCATGCGACGCCCGCACAACCCGGCGGTGCGCGTCGAAGTCGAAGCCAGCATGCCGTCACCGGTCAGCGCGCTGATTCTCGACAACCTGCATCGCGATGCGCTCGGCCGCGACATGGCCATCACCGTCAACACCGTGCAAGTGGTGGATGGACTGCTGGATCTGCGCTGCCTCCAGACACTGCCGCTGCCGACCGACCCGTCGCTCGAGTATCCCCCGCTGCGCGCGCGCGCGGTCGTTCCGGCGCAGCGCTCGATGGTGGAGGCGATCCGAGCCGGTGACGTGCTGGTGCACCATCCATTCGAGTCGTTCGACGAGACGGTCGTGCGCTTTTTCGTGGAAGCGGCCGCCGACCCGCAGATGACCGCGATTGCCACGACCTTGTATCGCGTCGGCAATCCGTCACCGATCGTGGAAGCGCTGCTGACGGCGGCGCGCGCGGGCAAGCGTGTGTTCGCGCTGGTCGAACTGCAGGCCCGTTTTGACGAGGAGCACAACGTGCAATGGGCGCGGGCACTGGAGCGCGCCGGCGGGCGCGTGGTGTATGGGATTCCCGGGCTGAAGGTGCACGCCAAGGTGGCCCTCGTGGAACGACGCGAAGACGATCGTCTCGCACGCTACGCCCACGTCGGCACGGGGAATTACAATCCCAGGTCGGGACGGCAGTACACCGACCTGAGTCTTTTCTCGGCGCGCGAGGAGATCACGACCGACGTCGCGACCCTGCTCGATGCACTCGCCACTGCCACGTATCCGGTGAATGGCCTGACACACGGTGCGTTGGTGGCGCCCGTGCAGCTGCTGCCGTCGCTCCTGGAGCGTATCGAGCGGGAAGCCCAACATGCGCAGGCAGGTCGTGCGGCCACGATCGCGATCAAGGTGAACGCGCTGGCCGACCGCGAGATTGTCCAGGCGCTGTATCGCGCCGCGCAATCCGGTGTGCAGATCGATCTGGTCGTGCGCGGCATCTGCACCCTGCGGCCGGCGCTGGCCGGCGTGTCGGACCGAATTCGCGTGGTCTCGGTGGTGGGGCGTTTTCTCGAACATTCGCGCATCTATCGGTTCGAGAACGGTGGCGACGTGGAGTACCTGATCGGGTCTTCGGATCTCCGGCCGCGAAACCTGCGCCGCCGCGTGGAAGTGCTGGTGCCAGTAATGGACGCGGGCAACCGGGCCCGCCTCGACGATATCCTGGCGCGGTACCTGGCCGACGGCACGGCATGGGAGCTCGATGCCCAGGGTGGCTACTCCCGGAGATCGGATGGCGCCCCCAGTGCGCAAGTCACGTTCGCGGAAGACTTTCCGCTCGGTTAGTGCGGATGCCAGCTTTCGTCCTCGCGTCACGCGTCTGTACCGGCACCTCCCCCCTGCCCCACCGAAGGTCGTCATGAAACGCCATGTTCTGCTCTACGGGCTGCTGGCCGGCGTGCTGATCGCGGTGCTCAGGTTCGTCGAGTTCCGGTACCTCATCCTCACGCATTCGGTCGAGATCTACGGCGGCCTGATTGCGGCGCTGTTCGCGGCCCTCGGGATCTGGCTTGGTGTGACACTCACCGGCCGGCCCGAACGAGTCGTGATCAAGGAGGTCTCCGTCCCCGCCGCGCCGAGTTTCGTGGCCGATCCGGGGCGTCGCGAAGCCCTTGGCATCACCAAGCGTGAGTTCGAGATTCTCGAGCTGATGGCGGCCGGCATGAGCAACAGGGAGATCGCCGAGCGCATTTTCGTCAGCGAGAACACTGTGAAGACACACGCCAGCCGGCTGTTCGACAAGCTGGGGGCGCGGCGCCGGACGCAAGCCGTCAACACCGCCAAGCTCTCTGGATTGATTCCCTGACGTCATCCCAAGGGATGATTTTCAGGGCGACGGCGGAAAACCATGACGCTGCGCCATGGTTGCGTTGCTTTGGCTCGCGCATTGGATCGGTCGCGCTACCGTTTGAAACATGCCTGGTAGCCGGAAGGCACTCGATCGATGGCTCAAGGCGATGCCCTTCCGCACGCCGACCGATGAGCCACGGCTGGGTGGCATTGCCGAGACCCCCAAAGTTGCGGAACCATAGCAAAACTGCTACATTGTGAGAGTCGATGGCTGGCGAAGCAATGCGGTACCGGAAGCCGCTCAAGTTTGTCGCCGGCTGAGAGAAGGCCATGAAGGCGATGCCGGACGATGTGCAGGACGTGTTTGGGCAGGCGCTGATGCGTGCGCAATACGGCGATCACGTGCCGGGCGCGCGACCGTTTGGCGAGGGAGTGCCGCGAGACGTGGTGAAGCTTTCAGAGGATGACGATGGAGAGACATATCGTGCGGCCTGTGTGGTCGCGTTCGCAGGGGTGGTGTACTTGCTCGACGTTTTTCAGAAGAAGTCGAAGTCAGGCAGAGCGACGCCCCAGGAAGACATCGACCGGGTGACGGCTCGGTACAAAGCGGCGAAGAAGGATTACAGCGAGAGCAACGCCACGTATCTCGCGCTAGCCGCAGCGGCACAGGCGACGCCAGGGAAGGGACCACCGATCAAGGCGAAGAGGCAGGGCAGAAAGCCGTAGTTGACGGACACCTCAAGGAGAGGCCGCCATGACCAGGACAAGCGACGCGACGACTGCTGTGAAGCGCGCGGTGGAGAGCAACATGGTTGAGGCCGGGGAGATCGCCTTCAGCCCCATGCACGACAACGTCTTTGAGGCGATGGGGCTCCCTGACGCGGACCAACGCCTTGCGAAGGCGGAAATGGCGCGCGTGATCGCACTCATCGTTCAAGCGAAAGGATGGAACCAGAAGCGCACGGCCAAGGCACTGGGCATTGCGGCATCGGACGTCTCAGACTTGTTGCGAGGAAAACTCAAGCGCTTCAGCCAGGAGCGACTCGAGCGGTTTCTCAACGCGCTCGACATGGAGATACGCATTCAGATCGGACCGCGCCCTGTGTGGAAACAACAGGCAGGCGTGACCGTCGAACGGGTCGCGAGCTTCTGAGAACTGCCGGAGTATGCGGCGCCGAACCGCCAAGCTCTCTGGATTGATTCCCTGACGTCATCCCAAGGGATGATTTTCATGGCGACGGTGGAAAATCATACCAATGGGTGACTGCGGACGCAGGGCGCCGGACGCAGCCTGGTGCTCACAAACCCCAGCCAGGGAGTCCGGATGAAGAACACTGTCGTGAGGTTCGGCTTGTACGCCGGCGGAATGTTGTCGGTGCTGATGGTGCTGACGATGGGTATCGCCAAACTGATGGGTTCGACACCGAGTGGCGGCATCGGAATGGTGATCGGCTACACCACGATGGTGCTGTCGTTCATCTTCGTCCACTTCGGGATCCGGTCGTACCGTGACACGGTGATGGGGGGCAGTGTGCGCTTCTGGCCGGCGTTCCGGGTCGGACTGCTGATCTCGCTGATCGCCTCGATCTGTTATTCGGCCACATGGCAGGTGGTCTACCCCGTGATGCTGCCGGACTACGCGGAGAAGTACGCAGCGGCGGCGGTGAAACAGGCGGAGGCGAACGGAGCGTCGCCGGCCGAGGTCGAGAAGACACGGCGGCAAATGGCGGCGTTCGTGATTCAGTACAGGAACCCGTTCTACAACTTTGCCGTGACCCTGCTCGAGCCGAGTCCGATCGGCCTGCTGGTGTCGCTCATCAGCGCCGGCGTCCTTTCCCGACGGCGGCGGGAGCCACTGTCCACTCTGGGCAGCGCGGTGTCCTGAAGCGGGGACTCCGGGGGGGCTGGATGACCGTAAGTCGTTGTCCCACAACGAGGTTCGTCTGGGTACGGCCTATGCATTTCTCCCGCTCGACAGCACCGTTTGTGTCTCTTCCCGGAGTGGCACCATGATCCGTCGGTCCCTCACGTTGTACGCCGCCATCACGATGGTCGCAGTGTCGTCGACCACGCCGGCCATGGCGCAGGACAGCCGGCCCTGGTACAGCGCCGAAGGCGAGCAGGACGGCTTTTCGGGCGAAGAGCTCGACAACCTCGTCGGTTCGATCGCGCTGTACCCGGACGCGTTGCTGGCGCAGGTGCTGGTGGCGGCCACCTTCCCCGATCAGATCGAGGAGGCGGCGCGTCATGTGCGGGCCAACGGCACCAACGGCATCGATGACCAGCCGTGGGATGTGAGCGTGAAGGCGGTGGCCCACTACGCGCCGGCGATCAACATGATGGCCGACAAGCTCGACTGGACAACGGCACTTGGCCGCGCCTACGCCGCGCAGTCGAGCGATGTGATGGCGGCGGTGCAGCGTTTGCGCGCGCTGGCCGACGCGCAGGGCAACCTGCGATCGACGGCGCAGCAGTCCGTGATCCGCGACGATCGCAACTACATCATCACGCCGACCCAGACGCGGCTGATCTATGTGCCGGTCTACGACCCGTACGTCGTCTACACCCGGCCGGTCTTCGGCAGCGGCTTCTCGAGTCGCTTCTGGTCGTTCGGCGTCGGCTTCCCGATTGGCAGCTGGCTCTCGTACGACTTGAACTGGCGCGCCCGCTCGGTCTACTACGACGGGTGGAATGTGGGGTACTTCGGCAACGCCGGCGGCTGGCGCGGGCGCTCGCGCCCCTTCATTCAGATCACCAACGTCTACATACATCCGCGCTATCGGTCGGTGTACTTCAATCGCGATGTCTTCCGCCGTCGCGTGGTGTACAGCAACATCGACCGGTACCCAGGTCTGCACCGCGACACGCGATTCGGTCGTCGCGACGGCGGCTACAGCGATTCACGGAATCGCGGGCGGTACGATGGCGGGCGGTACGATGGCGGGCGGTACGATGATCGGCGGTACGATGGCGGCCGCTACGATGGCGGCCGGTACGATGGTGGGCGGTACGATGGTCGGCGGTACGATGGTCGGCGGTACGATGGTGGCCTGCGCGACGTACCGGATCGCGATCGCGACGATGGCCGCGACTGGCGGAATGACAATCGCCGCGACGGCAACCCTAACCGCGGTCGCGAAGTGGGCGACGGTCGCGGTGGTTCACTCGGCCGCGACGGCGGCACTGGCCGCCAGGTGGGCGACGGTCGCGGTGGCTCGATTGGCCAGAATGGCAGGGGTGGCGGGGGTGGCAACGATCGTGGCCGTGATGACTCACGTTCGAACGATCGTGGCCGCTCGTCGGAAGTCGAACGTGGCCCGTGGCAACGGAACGAACAGCCGATGATCGATCCGCGTCGTGCGGAACCGCAGCAGCAGGCGCAAGCGCCGCAGGGCGGCGGGAACAACGGGAATTCAGGCAACAACGGCCGTGGCGGCGGGCGGGGCGGTGATCGTCAGGCACGCGGTCGCCCGAACTTCTGACGTCGTCACCCGCGCAGCGCCGGTTCATCTTCGGCGCTGCGCGCGGGTCAACACACGATCGAGCGCATTCGAGAACGCCTGCTTGTCCTTCGAGCCGTAGCTCGCGTGCCCTCCGGTTTCGACCCCGGTGCTGCGCAAGCCTTCCATGAAGTTGCGCACCGACAGTCGTTCGCCGATGGTTTCAGTGGTGTACTCCTCCCCTCGAGGATCGATCACGATCACCCCTTTGGGGACGAGGAGGGCCGCCAGCGGAATGTCTGCGGTCACGGCCACATCACCGAACGTGGCATGTTCGGCGATGTACAGGTCCGCCACATCCGGGCCACCATCCACGCGCACCGCGCGCAGATGCGGATACCCCACCGGCAGCTGCAGCCGCATGTTCGCGACCAGGACCGTCTCGAGCGCGAGCCGCTCCGAGGCGCGATAGCACACCTCCTTCACATCGCGCGGCGCGGCATCGGCATCGAGCCAGAGTTTCATGCCATCAGGCTACACAATCGGACCGCTGAACGCGACGGATGGTGCGGCCCGAGACAAGCCGTCACCGCTCCGGACCGTACGTCTCGAGGATCCGTCATCATCGTGTCGCCCGATCGCCAAGGCACGAGCGCTTCAGCGGACCGCTCGGCTCGCGAGCGATCCGCTGGCTGGATCAGAACCCGCTGACGTTCAAACGGCCGCCAGTGACCGTCCGGCCGGCGAGCGACGCTGTCGGCACGACACTCGAGAGAATGGCTGCCTTGATCTGCGCCGCCGTCGCCCCCGGGTGCGTGGCAGCGTACAAGGCCGCCGCGCCCGTCACATGCGGCGTGGCCATCGAGGTGCCGCTGTAGCTGGCATAGCCCGAGGTGATGTTGCGGCGGCTGCCCGCGGGCACCGTAGAGAAGATGCTGCTGCCCGGTGCACCGATGTCGATCGTGGTGGAGCCATAGTTCGAGAACGAGCTGAGCCCCCCCGTGCTGTTCATCGACGCGACCGAGATCACGTTAGCGTTCGGATACTCGGCCGGATAACACGACGACGTTTCACAATTCACGGTGCTGTTGCCAGCCGCCGCCACGAACAGCACCCCAGCGGCGTTGGCACGCTCGATGGCATCCTGCAGCGCCTGCGAGAATCCTCCTCCGCCCCACGAATTGTTGGTGGCAACGATGTTCAGGCCGCGCAGCTTCAGGTTGGTGAAGTAGTCGATGGCCTTGACCGCATTGGCGGTGGTGCCGCCATTGGTGCCGAGGAACTTGGCATCGAGGAGCCTGATGCCGGACCAGCACATGCCGGCCACACCCGTGGCATTGCCACCAACGCCACCGATGGTGCCGGCGACGTGCGTGCCATGGTCATCATTCAGGCCATCGAAGACCGAGCTGTTGTTGCCATCGAAGTCCCATCCGTAGACGTCATCCGTCAGCCCGTTGCCATCGTCGTCCCGATTGTTGCCCGGCGTTTCATACGGGTTCGTACCCACGTTGCCGGCAAGGTCGGCGTGTGTGTACATGTAGCCTTCGTCGATGATGCCGACGTAGACACCGCTGCAGTCGGTCTTGTTGTTGCCCCACGCGGTGACGGCCTGACTGCCGAAGCCAGTACCCATGCCCCAGAGTTGTCCGCTGGTCACGTATGGATCGTTCGACACGGCTTCGTGCTGGTAGATCCAGTTTGGCTCTGCGTACTCGACATCAGGGTCATCTCGAAGCGCGGCAACGGCCGCCGTGACCTCCATGGTGGTGCTGAGCAGTTCCACACCGTCAGCGTCGCCGCGACGCCGCATGGCCGCGGTGAAAATCCGCTCGCGCGTCGTCGCGCGCGCAGCCCGCCGTCCCCGTGTCCGGCCAGCCTCGGTCACGCCGCGCCGGAACTTGACGATCATCTCGCCCGCGACGAATTGCGGTGGCCCCGACTGCACCAGCGCAGCAACCTGCGGCAGGACGGCGCTCTCAGGCGTCGTCGGCACCGTCGGGGCTTGCTCGGATGCACAGGCCGTGATCAGCGCGAGGGACGCAATCGTGAATGCGCGCCGTGCAACGAGATGGTGCTGACTCCAGTGAACACTCGACATGAGGAACTCCATCTCCTGGGGGGACAGCGGGTGGTTGCGATCCAACCTTCCCTGCAGCGCACGCCCAGTCAAGCGGCCAGCATCAGGGAATCGACAGCGTCGCGAGCACCCCGGCATCGGCGTCAAACACCACGCGCTGCGGTGCCGATGACAGCACGACTGGTGCGGGCAACGTCACGGTCGCCTGCGCCGGAATCGCGAGTGGCACCCGCGTCGTTCGACCGTTGGCATCGGTCACGTCGACCGACAGCGTGAGACGATAGGGTGGAAAACGGGTGCCTTGCGTGACGGTCACCATCACCTGCTTTGCGGTCGCGTCCCACTTCCAGGTTGCTCGCAGCTCCGCCACGCCCGGCTTGCGCAGCCACTGATCAAAGAACCATTCCAGCGAACGCCCTGCGGTCCGTTCAAACTCCGCCTGCAGGTCGCTGGTCATGGCGTTGCCGTGCCGGTGCGCCGCATAGTAGGCGCGAATACCGCTGAAGAACGCCGAGTCGCCGATTTCGCGCCGCAGCATGTGCAGCACGAAACCCGCCTTCTGATACACATTGGAATTGAGGACGCGACTGACGTCGTCGAGCTGTTCGTTGATCACCGGCAGCTCGTAGGTGATCTTCGCCTTGAGCACCTGCGCACGCATCGCGACGCGGTCGGCCATGAATGCACTGTCGCCGTGGGCATGTTCCGTCCAGAGCGCCGCGAAGTAGGTGGCGAACCCCTCGGACAACCAGACATGCGGCCACTCGCGTTCCGTGACCGCATCGCCAAACCACTGGTGCGCAGTCTCGTGTGCGATCAGGCTTTCGCTCGGGCTTCCCGGCCGGAACAGGCTCCCGGCGTAGAAGATTGCGGCCGCATTCTCCATCCCGCCGTAGCGCGTCGATGATGCGACGTGGGCGAGCTTCTCGTACGGATAGGGGCCGGCGAGTCGCGAAAACAGTGAGACGATCTCGCCGGCGCGGGCAAAATTGCCCGGGACAAAGGCACGCTGCGCCGGTGTCGTCCAGACCGACTGGCGGACGCACCCAGGCAACTCGCCGAGTCCGCACGCCGTATCGCCCAGTTCGACCACGGCGAACGGTGCGACGCCGATGACCATGACGGCGGTGTAGATGGGTCGCAGCGAGCGCCATCGCGTCCGCACCATCGGGACCGGTCCGCGGGCAGGCTCCGGCGTCTCTTCGAGCAGGGTGCCGTTCGCAATCACGCGGTGCGTCGCTGGTGCGCGCACATTCCACTCCACCAGCGCTTTGTCGCTGGGATGATCCACGACGGCCAGCCACTGCCGGGCGCGATCGGGAAAATTATCGCCGAACGCCGTCCAACCGGTGGAGTCGCGGCGGAAGATCAGCCCATCGGTCGGCATCCCGCGGTAGAAGAGCGAGACGCTGATCGTATCACCGCCACCCTCGGGCAGCGCGACCCCGACGCGGTCACCCGCTCGGCTGACCGGCGCAGTCCGTGCATTCACGCGTGCGGAGTCGACCACCATGCCGGCCATGAGATCGAGCGACAGCGTGGAGACCTTTGCGGTCCGGTGCGCGGTGATCGTCGATACGAATCGAATCGTGTCGGGGAAGGCCGCCGCGGGAAAATCGACCCGGAATGCGTACAGTAAGACGTCGACACCTGGCCGACTGCCCCCGGTACGGCTGGCCGAGGGTTGCGAAAACGCGGGTGTCGTCGCCGCGGCGCCGCTGACCAGCAGCATGAGAAGTGCCATGAGAAGTGCACGGAGTCGTCGCATGCCGGAGAAAGCTGTCCGCGGAAGAGACCTGCGCAATCGGGGTGTGTCCGAACGTCGACGCCACGCATCTCCCGTGCGCCGAACACCGACGCAGCGGTTGTCCGGCACCGCACCATCCGATACGATCCCCTTGCACCACCCTCTCAAGGTCACCATGGCTCCGTCTCGCGCGTTCCGACTCCCGCTCGTTGCCTCGTTCGCGTTCTGCGCAGCCGCAGTCGCCGCTCCAGCCGTTGACGCCCAGCTCGCCACGGCGCCGGTCCTGCTGCTTGGCCGGACCCAGGACGGCACGCTCTCGCGCCCCGATCCGACGCTCAACGAAAAGGGGCGGTTCCAGGTCTTTCGTCTCGACGTGAAGGTCGGGCAACGATATGCGATCGTGATGCGCGCCGATGACTTCGATTCGTACCTGTCGGTGGCCCGACAGGTGAATGGCCTGACCGACTATCTCGCCTCCGATGACGACGGGGCCGGCAACTCGAATGCTCGCCTCAGGTGGACGCCGCGGGTGGCTGGCACCTACTACCTCGTCGCCCAGTCACTCAAGGACGACGGTGTCGGCAACTTCACCGTGCGCCTCGACACGCTGCCCGCCGTGATCATCACGCCACCGAAGATGGTGACGATGGGTGCGCCGATGACCGGCGAGCTGACCGAAACCGATCCGACGGTGGATGACAAGGGCGCCTACTTCGATCTCTACAAGCTCTCGGCCCGCAAGGGGCAGAAGCTGCTGATCGAGATGGCGTCGGGCGACATCGACTCGTTCGTCGGGATCGGCCGCCTGACCGCTGACTCGCTGCTGATCGATGAAACGGATGATGACGGCGGCGGCGCGAAGAACTCCAGGCTCCGATACACGGTCAAGGAAGATGGCGAGTACATCATCCGTGCCCAGGCGCTCGACGCCAACAGCACCGGCAGCTACACGATCAAGGTGTCCGAGCGCGTGATCCGACCGCCGACGATTCTCAATCTCGCCCCGAACACCCTCGTCTCTGGCACACTCACCGACGGCGCACAGGAATCGGATGACGGATCGCTCTACAATCTGTACCGGGTCGCCGTGCGGGCGGGCGAAACGGTCACGATCACGATGCGATCGACCGAGTTTGACAGCTACCTCGTGCTCGGTCAGATGACGGATGGCGAGTGGTCACAGATCGCGTTCGATGATGACGGCGGCGGCGGCAACAACGCACGCCTCGCGCACACCTTCGATGCCGCGGGCGAGTATCTCATCCGCACCAACACGGTGGGAGCGGGCAAGACCGGCCCGTATACCATCCGTGTCGACCGTGCGGCATCAGCCACGCCGCGGCCCGCGCGTCGACCGTAGTCGGGATGTCATGTGATGCCAGTGCACCCGGGGAGCATCACGAGCGTCACCCCCGGTGCGCTGACCGGCGATCCGGGCTGGCGCCATGAGCGCCGCGAGCGCCGCGACCCAACGATCGCGACGCTTCATCATCATTGGTGCGGGCTTCTCCGGCATCGGAATGGCCATCCGGCTTCGCCAATCCGGTATCGATGACTTCATCATTCTCGAGCGCGCAGGCGCCGCTGGCGGAACCTGGCGGGACAACAGTTATCCTGGCTGCGCCTGCGACGTACAGTCATCGCTCTATTCGTTCTCGTTCGCGCCAAATCCGGACTGGAGCCAGTCATACGCAACACAGCCGGAGATCTGGGCATACCTGGAGCGGTGCGTTGCGGAGTACGATATCGGCCGACACATCGAACTCGGGCAGGATGTCACCGCCGCGACCTGGAGCGACGCGGCGCAACGGTGGACCGTCGCGACAGCCAGCGATGTCTGGACGAGTCAGATGCTCGTCATGGCGTCGGGGCCCCTGAGCGAACCGGCGATACCGTCGATTCCCGGGCTCGAGTCGTTCCGCGGCCCGGTGTTTCATTCGGCGCGATGGGATCACACGCTGAACCTCACGGGGCAGCGCGTGGCGGTCGTGGGAACGGGCGCATCCGCGATCCAGTTCGTCCCGAAGCTCCAGCCACGTGTCGCGCACCTGGATCTCTACCAGCGCACGCCAGCCTGGATCCTGCCGCGCTGGGATCGCGCGGTTCCAGCCTGGCGGAAGTCGATGTACCGGCGCTTACCCGTCATGCAACGGCTCCAGCGTGGCGCCCTCTTCGCCGTGCGCGAGTTGCTCCACTTTCCGTTCCGGCACCCGGGGGCAGCTGTGGTCGTCGAGTCGGCGGCACGGCGACACATGCAGTCACAGGTCGCAGATGCATCTCTGCGCGCCCGGCTGACGCCGAGCTACCGTATCGGCTGCAAACGCATCCTCGTCTCGGACGACTACTACCCCGCGGTGACGGCGCCAAATGTGTCGTTGGTCACCGACGCGATCGCGACCGTCACGGCGACTGGCATCACCACTGCCACCGGCGAGGAGCGGGCGGTCGACCTCATGATCCTCGGCACCGGATTTCGTCCGACGGACCCACCGCTGGCGCCACGCATCTTCGGGCGGAACAACGTGTCGCTGGCCGAGTGCTGGAGTGGAAGCCCAGCGGCGTACATGAGCACGACGGTGGCGGGATTCCCGAATTTCTTCATGCTTCTCGGTCCGAATACCGGTGTCGGCCATACATCGGTCGTCCTGCTGGCCGAGGCGCAGATCGAGCACGTGCTGGCGTTGTCGCGCGCACTGAATCGGCAGGGAGCCGCTGCGGTCGAACCAAGCGTGGCGGCACAACGACAGTACATTTCGTGGATCGACCGCCGGCTCGCGACAACCGTCTGGAATCGTGGCGGGTGCAGCAGTTGGTATCTCGATCGGACCGGGCGAAATTCCACACTGTGGCCAGACGGCATCGGCGCCTTCCGACGCCGGGTGTTGGAACCGCAGCTGGCGGACTACGTCTTCACTCCTCGCGCCGCAACGTAGCGGCAAACACCACTTCGCAGCGTGACTGCCGGAGCTCAGATGACCGCGTCGACTCAGCCGATGGAATCGCCGTCAGCGCGGCAACGCATCGAAGGAAGAATCGCGCGACTGCTGGCGGGATTGCCCGGGTCGTGGCTGCTGCGACTGATTGGCGAACGACCGCGTGTGGTTGATGGACTGACGCTGGATGGCCACGTGCAGTTCGTGCTGAATGTGCGGAACCGGTTGCCCCAGCTGTTGATGAGCGAGCCGACACCCGCGGCAGGCCGGCGCCGCTATCAGCGTGATGTTCTCGCCGCGACGACGGGATCGGGCGCTCGCCCCACGCGCGTGAAGGCCGTGCGCGATTTGATGATCGATGGCGCCGCCGGGCCGATGTGCGCGCGACACTACGCGCCCAACCGGAATGAGACAGATGCTCCAGAACCGATCCTCCTCTTCATCCATGGCGGCGGATTCGTCAATGGTGATCTGACGACGCATGACGAGCCGTGCCGGGTGCTCTGTCAACAGGCGGGAATTCACGTTCTGAGCATCGCCTACCGACTGGCGCCGGAGCATCCGTTTCCAGCCGCGCTGGATGATGTGCACGCCGCATTTCGCTGGTTGCAACAGGAAGCAGGAAGTCTTGGTGCCGACCCGACGCGCGTGGCCATTGGCGGCGACAGCGCGGGGGCGAACCTCGCCACCGTGGTGGCGGCAGCACTGGCGCAGCAGGGCCGCACGCCATCGGCGCAGCTGCTGATCTATCCCACGGTGGACATGGACTCTCGATCACCTTCGAGAGAACTCTTTGGCCGCGGGTACATCCTCACCAGTGCCGACATGGACGCGTTTCGCCGTCTCTACATTGGCGCACCGCCGATCGCGACGCACGATCCGCGCTCGAGTCCTCTGTTCTGCACTGAGCCGGCCAGGCTTCCTCCGACCGTGCTCACGACGGCCGGGTTCGATCCACTGCGGGACGAGGGTGAAGCGTATGCCGAGATGCTGCGTCTGGCCGGCGTTGCCGTGCGTCTGCGTCGTTTCGGCGGCATGGTGCACGGCTACCTGCACATGACGACGATCGTGCCAGCGGCGCATGCGGCGTTGGTGGAAACGGCGCGGCTCCTGCGCGAGGTGCTGCGGGAGTCGGGCCAGGGCCCGAGCGAGCAGCAGAGCGAGAATCCGAGCGAGAATCCGAGCGGGAATCCGAGCGGGAATCCGAGCCAGGGCTATCGCGTGTCCTGAGTGTGATCGGGCTCCTTCGCACGTAACGCGTCCAGCTGTGCATCGATTGCGGGCGGAACCAGCAGCGCGTCAGCGATGCCCGCGATCTCTTCAGCTTCGCGCCATGCGGTGATCAACGGGGCCAGTTCACCCTCGAGGGCATGACGTTCGCTATCCTCATGGAGGGCCATTTCGAAGGCCAACCGCATCGACGGAGCGAGCAGCGGCAGGCCACCGGGATTCAGCGTCTCGTCGAACTTGCCGCCGGACGTCAGCGGCCCTCCGGCAAAGGACGCCCGGAATTCGCGCGCGGCGTCGGCGCGCGCAGCGGTCAGCGATTCCGAATGGGCGGCAACCTGGCGCAAGACGGTGTCGAACGCGGGGGCAGCCGAGAGTCGCGCCGTCGCGTCGCTCAACACGCCACCTGACGCGCCGCTGCCATTCGCACGCGCAAGCAACCGGGCGGCGACCCGTGTCGCCTCTGCGCCTGTCAGTACGATGCGCGCATACGAGTGCTTGAGCCGGAGTCCCCATCCCTCCGCCGTATTCGTCGTCACGAGATTCGTATCACGAAGATCGGCACGATAAACCTGCAACCGCTTCCCGTCATGCATGAGTCGTATCGCCCGTGCGCTGTCGATGGCAGACCAGGCGGCGAAGCCAATCAGGCCCGTCATGTGGATGATCGGTGCACCGAAAGCGGCCAGACCCACATACGCCGCGGCGACGCCACTCGAGAGCGCGAGACTCGCCCCGACCGCACCAACCCCAACGGCGCCCGCACCAAGCGCCATGGCGCGGCGACGCCGGGCCGAGAACTCGCGGCCGTAGCGCCACGCCGCCATCTCCGGGAGCAGTGGCGCGCCCACGCGCACGAGCTCGAGCCCCTCGCGCAGGCGTACGAGACTGATCTCGGGCGTCGATGCTCGAACACGCGTGTCGCGAAAGGCACGCTCGCACGCTTCGATGGCTTCCCACCGCTCCTCGATGGGGGTGAGGCACCACCGCAGGCAAGATGGACAGACGACCCACAGCCGGCCCCGAGCGGCGTCGAATGCGAGACGACGACCAGCGGGAAACTGCTCGATCTCCTCGTTGGAGCCGAGTGATTTCGAGCAATAGAGACAGGCGGTGTACATGTGCCGAAATCTACGCTCGCCGGGCCCGATGCTGGCCGACCGTCACCGCCGCGGTAGATCACCGCCGCGGTAGATCACCGCCGCGGTAGATCACCGCCGCGGCAGATCACCGCCGCGGCAGATCAACGACGACTCATGGCAAGGATGAGCTCCCACTCCACGGAGGTGATCGGCACCACCGACAGCCGTGACACTTTCAGCAGCGCCATGTTCGCCAGCGCCGTACTCGCCTTGATCTCTGGCAGTGTCACCGGGCGCGCCAGCGCCTCGACGGCCTGCACATCCACCATGAACCAGGTCGGCGTCTCTGCGACCGACGCTGGATCGTAGTACGCGTGTGCGGGATCCAGTGCCGTCGGATCAGGGTACCCTTCGCGGACGATTTCACAGATCCCGGCAATCGCGGACGGTTCGGCGTTCGAGTGGTAGTAGAACGCCAGGTCGCCGCGCTTCATGCCGTCACGAAGGAAGTTGCGGGCACCAGTGTTTCTGACGCTGTCCCAGCACGTCGTCCGTTTCGGCGCGGCCTGGAGATCGGCGAAGGAGAACACGTCCGGCTCGGACTTGATGAGCCAGTAGCGGCGCTCGCCGGCTGCGCGCGAGGCAAAGACGTGCGCCCATTTTCCCTGCTCGTAGGGCATCGATTGCGGAACCTTCTTCGCCACCGGCGCCTTCTCACTGCCACCGCGACGAACGGCCGAGGATTCGACGCCGGACTTCGCGCCGGATTTCACGCCGGATTTCGCGCCGGATTTCGCGCCGGGCTTGGCAACCGTCGCACTGCTCTTCTTTGCTGCCATCGTCAGTTGTGCCTGTCGCAGGTTGGCCCGTTGCACCCCATTCTGCACGCAATTTAGCCGGATCGTGCGGCGCAGGTACCGGTGACCCCGTCCGATCGTGTTCCGGGCACGGCGCACTCCGACACGCCGTGCCGCTGATCGCACCACGACCGATATCTTTCGCTCATGGACACTTCACCGACGCACTATGACGCCTTGGGCGGCGACGCGGGCATCCGCGAGATCGTCGACCGCTTCTACGATCTGATGGATACGTCGCCGGAGGCCGTTCACGTCCGGGCGCTGCACGCCAGGAGCCTGAAAGTCTCGCGAGAGAAGCTGCGGTTGTTTCTCACCGGCTGGACCGGCGGTCCGCAGCTCTACGTCGAACAGCATGGGCATCCCATGCTGCGACAGCGGCATTTCCCGTTCGCGATCGGCGCCGTCGAGCGCGACGAATGGCTCTGGTGCATGACCCGTGCGCTCGACGAGAAAGCGATGGACACCGATCTGCGCGCCTACCTCACGCAGCGGCTGAACGCGCTGGCGGATCACATGCGGAACCAACCGGAGTAGCGGCCTGCAACCGAAGTTCGCAGCGCGGTCGGACTACCCGGCGCCCGGTGCCATCGATCCACTCGCCAGCCCGTGCGCGTGCAGTGCCGCGGCAATCTCGTCGAGTGCCGTCGGATCATCGATCGTCGCCGGCATCACCCACACGTCACCATCGGCGATTGACCGCATGGTCTTGCGCAGCACTTTGCCGGAACGCGTCTTCGGCAGCCGCTGCACGACGATCGCGACTCGAAAGTTGGCGACGGGTCCCACTTGTGCTCGCACCAGCTGCACCAGCTCACTGACGATCGCGTCATGCGCACGATCGACGCCGGACTTCAATACCACGAACCCGAGCGGGAGCTGCGTCTTGAGCGCATCACGGACGCCGATGACCGCGCATTCGGCAACATCGGGATGACTGGCCAGCGCCTGTTCCATCGAACCCGTCGAGAGGTTGTGGCCAGCCACGATGATGATGTCGTCGACGCGCCCCATGATGAACAGGTAGCCATCCTCATCGATGTAACCGCCATCGCCGGTGAGGTAGTAGCCCGGGAATCGTGTCAGATAGGTGTCGATGTAGCGTGCATCGTTGCGCCAGAGCGTCGGCAACGTCCCTGGTGGCAACGGCAGCCGGATGACGACGGCGCCTTCCTTGTTCGGCGCAGCGGTATTTCCCTCCTCGTCGAGAATCTCCACCACGTAACCCGGCACCGGCTTGGTGGGTGACCCCGGCTTGACCGGAAATGCCCCCAATCCCATGCAGTTCGCCGCCACCGGCCAGCCGGTTTCGGTCTGCCACCAGTGATCGATGACCGGCTTCTGCAACAGGGCTCGCGCCCAGTGATAGGTGTCGGGATCAAGGCGTTCGCCAGCAAGAAAGAGCGTGCGGAACCGAGAGAGATCGTGCCGTGCACAGTGCTCGCCGTTCGGATCCTCGCGCTTGATGGCGCGAAACGCAGTCGGTGCGGTGAAGAGCACACGCACGTCGTGTTCGTCGATCACCCGCCAGAATTCACCGGCATCCGGCGTACCGACCGGCTTTCCTTCATGCACCACCGTCGTGCACCCGGCCAGCAGCGGGGCGTACACGATGTAGGAATGACCCACCGCCCAGCCGAAATCACTGGCGGACCAGAACACCTCGCCTGCGTCGACGCCATAGACATGCTTCATCGACCAGAGCAACGCCACCGCATGACCACCATTGTCACGCACCACACCCTTCGGCGCGCCCGTGGTTCCGGAGGTGTAAAGGATGTAGAGCGGGTCGGTGGCGTTGACGGGTACGCAGTCCACCGGCGTGGCGGTCGACGCCGCCGCGTGCCAGTCCAGATCACGATCCGGCGTCAGTTCGCATCGATGGATCTCGCGCTGCAGCACGACGCAGTGCGATGGCACGTGCGTCGCCAGCCGCAGCGCGTCAGCCAGCAGCGGCTGGTATGGTACGATGCGTTGCACCTCGATGCCGCAGCTGGCGGTCAGTATCACCTTCGGTTGCGCGTCGTCGATGCGTACCGCGAGTTCATGCGGTGCGAAACCGCCGAACACCACCGAGTGCACGGCACCGATGCGCGCGCAGGCATACATGCCGACCAGTGTTTCCACCGTCATCGGCATGTAGATGATCACGCGGTCGCCGCGCTCGACACCGAGCGCGCGCAGCAGTCCGGCGAACTGCGCCACTTCGTCGCGCAACTCGCGATAGGTGACCCTCCGCTTCGTCTGCGTCACGGGGCTGTCGTAGATCACCGCCGCCTGCTCGGCGCGACCATCGAGCACATGCCGGTCGATGGCGTTGTAGCAGGTATTGAGCTGCCCACCGGTGAACCACCGATAGAGGGGCGCCTCACTGTCATCCAGCACCCGGTCCCAGCGCTTGTTCCATACCAGCGATTCGGCGGCGGCGGCCCAGAAGCGCTCCGGGTCGCTGACGGATGCAGCGTAGGCGAGATCGTATCCGGTGTTGGCAGCCGAGGATGACATGATGGTTCCGAATGGTACACGAATGGCACCGGCGATGACGCGAACACCGACAATCGCTGATCCGCTACACCTACACCGCGCGCGGGGGGACCGCGTCGAGCACAAGTCGTACTTTCGCGGCAAGCTCGGCCGGGTTGTACGGCTTCTGAAGAAACGCAGCGTCTGACAGCAACACGCCCTGTCGCACGACAGCATCGTCCGTGTATCCGCTCACGAACAGGACTCTGACGTCCGGTGTGCGCAGACGCATTTGATTCGCCAGCTCTGCACCGCTCATGTGCGGCATCACCACGTCGGTCACCAGCAGTGCAATCGGACCGCGATGCTGTTCTGCGATCTCGAGCGCCGCACGCCCATCGAGTGCAGAAAGCACCGTGTAGCCCTGCGCCTGCAACCCGGCGACAGCCAGCTCACTGACCCCATGATCGTCTTCCACCAGCAGCAGCGTCTCGGTACCGCGCAACATGACGTGATCGGGATCAGGTTCTGCACTGACGCGCTCCGACACGGCGGGCAGATAAATGCGAAATGTCGAACCGACATCCACCTCGCTTTCGACTTCAATCGCCCCACCGCTTTGACGCACGATGCCGAACACCATCGCGAGGCCAAGGCCGGTGCCATTGCCGAGACTCTTCGTCGTGAAGAAGGGCTCGAAGATTCGCGCCACGATCTCAGGTGACATACCGGTGCCGGAGTCCTTCACTTCAATCGTCACGTGGGGCCCTGGCAGCAGCTCGAGCCGCAAGGCGATCGAGGCGTTCAGCTCTGACCGGTGCGTGCTGATGGTCAGCGATCCACCCGACTGCATCACGTCGCGCGCATTCACGGCAAGGTTCATCAGCACCTGATCGAGTTGCCCCGGATCAACCCGAACCCGTGCGATCGATGGATCGAGCACGAGCGAAACGACGATGTCCTCGCCGATCAGGCGGCTCAGCATGCGACCCGTGTCGGAGATCGTGGCATTCAGATCGAGCACCTTGGGTTGAAGCATCGATTGCCGGCTGAACGCCAGAAGTTGGCGCGTGAGCGCAGCGGCGCGTACGGCAGCATCGTTGATCGCGGCAACCGATTCCAGTGCGCCCTCCTGCATCGACAGTTCCGAGCGAAGGACTTCGCTGTATCCGAAGATGATCGTCAGCAGATTGTTGAAGTCATGCGCAATACCGCCAGCCAACCGACCGACGGCTTCCATTTTCTGGGCCTGGCGCAGCTGGTCCTCGAGTCGACGCCGCTCGGTGATGTTGCGACTGATGCCGATCAGTCCGGTGATCGCACCCGTGCCGTCTCGCAGCGGCACCTTGATGACCAGCGACCAGCGCAGCGTGCCATCCGCTCCAACGTTGCTGACTTCGCGGTTGATCACTGCCCGTCCGCCGACGACCGCCATGTCTTCCGCATGGATCACCTCGGCGACTGTCGCGGGAAGTCGGTCGAAGACCGTCCCGCCGAGCATCTCTGACTCACTTCCTTCGGCCCATTCTGCGCGCGCCGCCGGGTTGGCGGTCGTGAAGCGACCCGATGTATCCTTGGTGAAGATCATGTCGGGCAACGTGTCGATCAGCGTACGCAGCAAGGTCCGTTCGCGATCGAGTGATTCCCGTGCGGTCGTTTCGTTGCCGAGTGCGCGCTCGAGTGTCGTCAACACCGTCCCGATACCCATGGTCAGCAGGGTGCTGACGAGCGCGAAATTGAGCGCGATGACGATCCACCGCGTCGCGTGAAACTCCGCCGGAATGATCACCACCTCAGGCCCAGCCAGTCCAAGCACACCCAACGCGCCAATCGTCACCGCACTGACTGCCGTGGCGATCAGCCCCGCACGGACGCCGAGCAGCAGCGTCGCGCCGACCGAGCTGGCCACGAAGAAGAGCAGACTGAACGTCCCGATCCCGACCAGAAGCCCGACTGCCAGGGCGTAGCCGCAGGCGGCAAGCAGCGCGGCACGCCAGACAAAAGGCATTCGATCGTTCAGGTGCAGCACCAGAACCACCGAGAGGATCGCGACATCGAGGATCGCAATGGCAGCCAGCCCCGTATTGAGTGCGAAGTACGCGCTCGGGATGCACACCGCGATGCCAAGGTACAGGCTGATCCGCAGCGTGATGGTCAGCACTCCGCCGCGCCAGTTCACAGGGGCCGAGGGTGCTGTGATCACGCGGTCGCTCATCGCAGGTCCACGCTGCGTGCTACCCCCTGTTTCGCCAGTGCGATTCGATGCGGCACGGCGGCGCGGCGACTCGCGCCAACAGCGAAGGCGCAGCGCGTTCCATCACCCGTGGTGCCCCTGACACAGCTCACTTCAGGCCCAGCTTTCCCCGCGCGAACGGGCGCGAGAAGGCCGACGGTGGATTGTGGCCGGTCGAGAGATCGTACGCCTTCTGGAACATCGGCGTCGCGCGCGACGCGTTACCCTTCTTCTCGAATGTCATGCCGAGCAATACGTGCAGAAATGGATCGGTCGCGTTGCCTTGCATCGCCAGGGCCTTCGTCAATTCTGTTTCGGCGGTCGCGAGATCATTCGTGTAGAGCGCGACGTAGCCAGCCAGATAGGGAAGGAACCGAGCCTGACCCGACGCCATGGCCGAATCGGCGTCCAGCAGCCGCCGTGCTTCCGCCACCTGCTTGCGCGCTTCCTTCGCATTGCCGCGTCGTGCCGCGATCCGGCCCAGCGCGTGGGCCAGACGGAAGTCCCAGAGCGCCTTCGGATGCGTCTTCGGCTCCGGTTCCTTCAACCCGAGTTCACTGCCACGACGGTACATCCGCTCGGCCACGTCGATGGCGCCGGCGTCGATGCACAGGCGGGCCGCTTCGTTGGCCATTTCACCCTGCTGGTAGAACGCGTTCTGCGGTTCCGCCTGCTCGCGCGTTCTCCAATAGTCGATCACCATCTCCTCGTAGCGCACCGCCGCCGCACAATCGCCCTCGAATGCGTACGACACGGCCATGCGGCGCTGCGCAGCGGCCTTCGCGGCCGGTGTGGCTGCGCCGTCGATCAGCGCCTGAAAGATGACGCGAGCGGCGGCGTGCGCCCCCTGCGTGTCGAGACGAGAGGCGGTGCGGTTGCTGTCGGCCTGGGGTGTCAGGGGTTGACTGTCCTGCGCCAGCAACAGCCCCGGTGGCCCGCCGAGGGTGCCAGCCAGAACGAGCAGCGTCGGAGCGATGTGTGCGAGTTTCATCGGAGGAGGATTGAGAACGTGAGTCGTTGCGGTTCAGAACAGGCGGCCGACAGGAACGCATATCAGGAACAGCGCCGCCGCCAGCAGTACGATTGCATGCAGCACGGGGACCGGCCAGTGCACCGGCGCACCCGGCGCCCGAGCGGGACGGGACGGGACGGGACGGGACAGTGAACGGTAACGATTGACGCACGCGAAAGAGCCGGCACGAAGAACGTTCTCTTCGCGCCGGCTCCCGTCAGATGCGGCCTCGCTTCATCCGTCCTCCAAGGTCACCTCACTGGCTGACGTACAGCTCCGGCAACCGCCGCTTCAGCAGGTCGAGCTTGGGCAGGTCGTTGTAGACGATGTACGGCTGCGTCAGATGCGAGGCGAGGTAGTTCTGGTGATACGCCTCAGCCGCGTAGAACGCCGTGAGCGGCTCCAACGTGGTCACGATCGGGCGACGATACACGCCAGCCTTGGTCAGCTCCGCCATGTACGCGGCCGCGGCGGTCCGCTGCGTCTCGTTGGCGATGAAGATCGTCGAGCGGTACTGCGTGCCGGTATCGGGACCCTGGCGATTGAGCTCCGTCGGATCGTGCGCGACGGTGAAGAACACCTTGAGCAGGGCACCATACGACACCACCGCTGGATCATACGTCACCTCGACCGCCTCGGCGTGCCCGGTGCTGCCGCTGCCGACTTCCTCGTAGATCGCCGTCTCCTTCGCGCCGCCAGCGTAGCCCGAGACCACCCGGGTCACGCCCTTCACGTGCTTGAAGACGGCGTCCACGCCCCAGAAGCACCCGCCGGCGAAGACGGCGGTCTGGGTTGCGGCCAGCAGTGCCGGGGCATCGGCAGGCGGTTGGGGAACGGTGGCATCGGCGGTGGCGGCAGCCGCGCTGCCGGTACAGGCGATCGTGAACGCGATGGGCGTTACAAGCGCTGAACGAAGAAGCAATCGAAGCATCAGGATCGGCGTGGAGGTCGGCAGCGGCGACACCGGACTGGAGTCGCCTGCTGCACAGTCTATCCTCTCGCCCAACCGGTTGTTCCCGTGGGGACGAGCCAGCCTACGCCGTGACGGGCCGGACGACCTTCCCCATGAACAGCAGGGTGCCGGTGAGACGGTCACGGATGATGAAGAGGAAAGGGCGATCGACGATGAAGCTCGGCGGCAACGAAACCGCCCTGATGCCGATCGAGGTGACCGCTGCCGCCTCCGTCCCCTCCTCATTGACATCGACAAAGATCTTCTGCACGACGGAACTGATGTGGAGCGGTCCGGTTGGCACCGAAAACATCGGTGCAAGCTGCGCTCCTCCTCGGGCAAACGGCCGCGGCATGCCGAGTCGCGCCAGATCATCGTTCAACGTGCGCGACACTTCCAGCCTGAACTTCGGCAGCTGAATTCTGAGCTTGCCTGAAGAGTCGGGCAGTCGTGCCAGCATGGCGCGCCATCGCGCAGGTGTCAGTGAGTCGATCATTGATTCGAGCCTTCCCTGCGGCGGCATGATCACATCCATCACGAAGGCGTCGCCACCATATGGCAGTTCGCCGATCTGCGTCCCGTCTGGTAGCCAGCCCAGGCGCACCAGGCCGGCGTCGTTCGACATCGTCGGCACCTGCGCTGTGACGGCTGCCGACACCGAGAAGGGGAGCGTTCGCGTGTCGCGCGGGTCAAACTGCGACCGCCACCGCCCCTTGAAGTACGTCGCGTTGACCAGAAAGGCGACATCATCGTCGCTGAACCTGTCGACGATCGTCGTGATCTTCGCATTCTGTCTCTTATACACATCTCCGAGCCCACGAGACTAAGGCGAATCTCGTATGCCGTCTTCTGCTTGAAAAAA